>ERZ839741.36-NODE-36-length-164890-cov-26.211144_pt1 | contig 164890 bp, 138 predicted proteins | sample MGYA00519880_ERZ839741 | MGnify/ENA primary metagenome ERZ839741 (study PRJEB31850, sample SAMEA3708851) | human gut metagenome | biome: human gut; feature: human-associated habitat; material: faeces | place: China | collected 2014 ...
CCCCACTGCTGCCTCCCGTAGGAGTCTGGGCCGTATCTCAGTCCCAATGTGGCCGTTCAACCTCTCAGTCCGGCTACTGATCGCAGCCTTGGTGAGCCGTTACCTCACCAACTAGCTAATCAGACGTGAGCCCATCCATCAGCGGATTTCTCCTTTGGTATCCAGAAGATGCCTTCCGAATACATTATGCGGTATTAGCAGTCGTTTCCAACTGTTGTCCCCCTCTGAAGGGCAGGTTGCTCACGCATTACTCACCCGTCCGCCACTAAGTTAAATCAGATCCATCCGAAAACTTCACTAAAGTAACTCCGTTCGACTTGCATGTGTTAGGCACGCCGCCAGCGTTCATCCTGAGCCAGGATCAAACTCTCTATAAATCATATCATAACCGTCTCTAAAAATTTAAAAACGGATACAATCTAAATCTTAGATCGCTATCTAGCTCTCAAAAGAATTGTTTTACATCGTCTCCGATGTTAAGAACCCTTTTCTGGTGCTTATTTTGCATAAGCTACAAAACTTTTTCAGTTTTGTGTTCTTACATTGTTTAATTTACAAGGTACACGCCGCTGTGCCTCTCGGCGACAGCTTATTTATACTACCACACGCGGCTTCGCTTGTCAAGAACTTTTTTCAACTTTCTTTCGGAAGTTTCGTTCGTTCGTGACGCACAACCCCTCGCGTGTTTGATAATATAGCACTTCCTGTTGCCATTTGTCAATACTCTTTTTAAACTTTTTAACGTTATTTTTTCGCCCCGCTATATGTAGTGGGGACGCGCTACCGCATCCCCTATTTTGCGCTGTTTCCGGACACTCAGGAGCAGAACCTGTGCTTCCCGATGACCGTGATGAGCGGCCGCGACCAGATCCACGAGCTGGTGGCCGTGGACGGATTGAAATAATAGATCGCGCCGCCGGAGGGATCGACGCCGTTGAGTGCATCGCGCGCGGCGCGGTAGGCGCTCTCCGCGACCGGCTGATTGAACTGCCCATCCGTGATGCACGTGAACGCGCCGCTCTGATAGATGACGCCGGGGAGCGTATTCGGAAACGACGGGTGCTTGATGCGGTTGAGAACGACGGCGCCGACGGCCACCTGGCCGGAGTACGGCTCGCCGCGGGCCTCCGCCGAGATCAGGCGCGCGAGCAGATCGACCTGCGAACTGGACGCGCCGCCGGAACCGTCGGAATTGCTGGAATTGCCTCCGCCCGCGGACAGTCCCATGGCCGCCAGCGTCTGGTCGCCGGCCTTGCCGTCGACCGTGAGGCCGTTTTTCTGCTGGAAGGCGCGCACGGCGCGCTCGGTGCCGCTGCCGTAGATACCGTCCACGGTACCGGTATAGTAGCCCCAACTTTTGAGCTTCGTCTGGATCTGCGTGACTACGGCGCCGCTGGAGCCTTTTTTGTACGAGGCCGCCTCGACAGCCGGGACAAGCGCAACGAGCACCATGCTCACCGAGAGAAGCACCGCGAGTGCGAGACACAAGCGTTTGGATCGTTTCTGCATATACAAAACTCCTTCGCAGACGTTTGGTTCTAGTCTGCGAAGGAGCGTTTTTTCTTATACGGTCAAATTTGAAATATCAGCTTTTGCGCGACTTGACATCCGCCTGCAGGCGCGCGATGAAGTCCGGGAGGGCCTCGACGCTCTGCTCGCCGGAGAGGGTGCGCACGGAGATGGTGTCGTTTTCCGCTTCCTTGTCGCCGAGGACGAGCATGTACGGGATCTTCTGGCTCTGCGCCTCGCGGATCTTGTAGCCGATCTTCTCGTTGCGCAGGTCGGTCTCGACGCGCAGGCCAGCCTTCTCCAGACGGTCGGCAACGTGCTTGGCGTAGTTGTTCGTGCGGTCGGTGATGGGCATGACCTTGACCTGCACGGGCGCGAGCCACAGCGGGAACGCGCCGGCGTAATGCTCGGTGAGAATGCCGATGAAACGCTCGATGGAGCCGAAGCACACGCGGTGGATCATGACGGGGCGGTGCTTCTCGCCATCAGCGCCGACATACTCAAGGTCAAAGCGCTCGGGCATCTGCATATCCAGCTGGATCGTGCCGCACTGCCAGGTGCGGCCGAGGCTGTCTTCCAGATGGAAGTCGATCTTCGGGCCGTAGAACGCGCCGTCGCCCTCGTTGATGACATAGGGCTTGCCGAGCTCGTTAAGCGCGGAGACGAGGCCGTTTGTCGCAGCCTCCCACTGCTCGTCCGTGCCGATGTGATCCTCCGGCATCGTGGACAGCTCCATGTGGTACTTGAAGCCGAAGAGCGAGTACACGTCGTCGATGAGCTTGGCCACGCCTTTGATCTCGTCCTTGACCTGATCGGGCGTCATGAAGATGTGCGCATCGTCCTGCGTGAAGCAGCGGACGCGGAACAGGCCGTGCAGCGCGCCGGACAGCTCGTGACGGTGCACGATGCCGAGCTCGCCGACACGCAGCGGCAGGTCACGGTAGGAGTGCGGCTGGGACTTATAGACCAGCATGCCGCCGGGGCAGTTCATCGGCTTGAGCGCGAACGGCACATCGTCGATGACGGTCGTATACATATTATCTTTATAGTGATCCCAGTGGCCGCTGCGGTGCCAGAGGTCCTGGTTGAGCATGATCGGCGTCGAGATCTCGACATAGCCGGCCTTCTTATGGATCTCGCGCCAGTAGTCGATGAGCTGGTTTTTGAGCACCATGCCGTTGGGCAGGAAGAACGGGAAGCCCGGGCCCTCGTCCATGAACGTGAACAGGCCGAGCTCCTTGCCGAGCTTGCGGTGGTCGCGCTTCTTGGCCTCTTCGATGCGGGCCAGATACGCATCGAGCTCCTCCTTCTTCGGGAAGCAGGTGCCGTAAATGCGCTGGAGCATCTTGCGGTTGCTGTCGCCGCGCCAGTAGGCGCCGGTGACGCTCGTGAGCTTGATGGCGTTGCCCTTGACGCGGCCGGTGGAGTCCAGATGCGGGCCGGCGCAGAGGTCGACGAATTCGCCCTGACGGTAGAAAGAGATGACGGCATCCTCCGGCAGGTCGTTGATGAGCTCGACCTTGTACGGCTCATCGCGCTCCTCCATGAACTTCAGTGCTTCCTCGCGCGGGAGCTCAAAGCGCTCGAGACGCAGCTTTTCCTTGCAGATCTTGCGCATCTCGGCCTCGAGCTTTTCGAGCACCTCGGGCGTGAACGGCTGGGGGCTGTCAAAATCATAATAGAAACCGTCCTCGATGGCCGGGCCGATGGCCAGCTTCACCTCGGGGTACAGGCGCTTCATGGCCTGGGCGAGAATGTGGCTGGTGGTGTGACGGTAGGTATCTCTGTAGGTCTTGTTTTCAAAGGTGTACTGATCGTCCATAATGTCTCCTCCTAAACTAAAAACACCCCTGCGCCTCGCGGCACAGGGGTGCTGAAATCACACGGTTCCACCCTGAGTTTCCCTCAGTTGGCGCTGTAACGCGCGCCGCACGGGTCGCCTTACTGCAAGGTTCGGGCGATCGGCTCGGGGAAGGTCTGCGCCGGAGGGGTGCCGCAGGCGGCTCACAGCCTATGACCGCCATTCTCTGTCCGTCCTCACTCGGGTGCAAGTCCCGTCATTGCCTTTTGAACGGTATCATCGTAACACCGACTGTTATCCCCTGTCAAGCACAATTTCATACGAAATCCGGCCGGAAATGCCGCCGTTTGTGCATGAAACGCTGCACGGATCGCTTGCCAAATGCAGACAGTCCGTGCTATACTGAATCTGGAAGTCCAACCGATAACAGAAAGGAGCGCACCACCATGACCATAGGCGACAAATGCCCCTACTGCGGCAGGGAATTGCTCTCCGGCTATCTGCAGAGCGCGCGGCAGATCATCTGGAGTCAGGAGGAAAAGTCCATATCCTTTCGCGCGGACGAGGACGGCGATCTCGTGGTGAGCCACGGGATCTGGGAAGGCAGCTTTGCCGACTGCCGGTACTGTGCAGACTGCGGCATCTTCCTGCTGGAGCGCCCCGCGCAGCCGCCGAAATTCGGCGAGCGTCTGCACGGGAAATTCGGCCGCCTGCGCGGCGGCGACACAACGGAATAAGAAATGACCGCACGCGGCGTTTTGCCGCGTGCGGTTCGTCGTTTTCCAGAAAGATCAGACGTTGAAGCGGAAGAGCGTCACGTCGCCGTCGTGCATGACATAGTCCTTGCCCTCGGAGCGGACGAGGCCTTTCTCCTTGGCGACGGCCATGCTGCCGCAGGCTTTCAGGTCGTCGAACGCGACGATCTCAGCGCGGATAAAGCCGCGCTCGAAGTCCGAGTGGATCTTGCCGGCGGCCTGCGGCGCCTTCGTGCCGCGCGTGATCGTCCAGGCGCGGCACTCATCGCTGCCGCACGTCAGGAACGAAATGAGCCCCAGCAGGCTGTACGAACACTGGATGAGCCGGTCGAGGCCGGACTCTTCGATGCCGAGCTCCTCGAGGAACATGGCGCGCTCGTCGGGCTCGAGCTCGCCGATCTCCTGCTCGACCTTCGCGCAGATGGGCAGCACCTGCGCGCCCTGAGACGCAGCCAGATCGCGCACCTGCTGATAGTACCTGCAATCTTCATACCCGGCGGCGAATGTATTTTCGTCGAGGTTGGCGGCGTAAATGACGGGCTTGATGCTCAGCAGGTCACTCGTCTCGAGCAGGGCACGATCCTCGTCGCTGCAGTCATAGGTGCGGGCGCTCTTGCCGTCGTTGAGATGCTCGAGCAGGCCGCGGAACACATCCGCCTCGTGCAGGCAGGCCTTGTCGCCGCTCTTGCCGGCCTTGGCCGCCTTGTCGATGCGGCGCTGGACCATCTCGATGTCCGCCATGATGAGCTCGAGGTCGATGATCTCAATGTCGCGCAGCGGGTCGGTCGAACCCTCGACGTGCATGACGTTTTCATCGTCAAAGCAGCGCACGACGTGCACGATCGCATCCGTGGCGCGGATGTTGGACAAAAACTTGTTGCCGAGGCCCTCGCCCTTGGACGCGCCCTTGACGAGGCCGGCGATGTCGACAAACTCGATCACCGCGGGGGTCTTTTTTTTCGGCTGATACATCTCAGCCAGATAATCCAGCCGCGCATCCGGCACGGAGACCATGCCGACATTCGGGTTGATGGTACAGAACGCATAGTTGGCGACTTCCGCGCCCGCGTTCGTAATGGCGTTGAACAGCGTGGACTTGCCGACGTTCGGCAGGCCGACGATACCGAGTTTCATAGATCCGAGCATCTCCTTCGTTTCCCAGCCGCGGCCGCGGCTGACATAGCAGTTTATTATAGCATGGGTGCCCGGGCATTTCAAGCCGTCACTTGACCGGATGATAGTTGTCCGGGTCGAGATACTGTGCCGCCATGCGCACGTACCAATCCTTCGTCCCGCGCCAGTCGGTGCGGTCCTTGTCGGTCAGCTCGCGCAGCGGCCTTGCGGGCACGCCCGCGACGAGCGTCTCCGGCGGAATGATCTTGCCCTGCGGCACGAGCGCCGACTCGGCCACGATGCTGCCCGCGCCGATCTCGCTGCAGAGGCTGAGCACCGCGCCCATGCCGATGCTGGCCTCCGGCCCGATCACACGCGCGTGGACGATCGCGCCGTGGCCGATGGTCACGCGGCGCGAAATGGTCACGACGGGATCTTCCCCGCCGGTGTGGATGATGACGCCGTCCTCGACCGCGACCTCCTCCTCGAGGACGATGCGCGAGGCGTCGGCGCGGATGACGGCATAAGGGCCGATATAGCAGCGCGGGCCGACAATCACATCGCCGATGAGCTCCGCGCTCGCACTGACGAACGCTGTCGGGTCGACCTGCGGGGCTTTCCCGCCAAAGGTATAGAGCATAATGGTCTCTCCATTCAAATAAAAGATGTATGATTTTATCATGCACAGCCGCCGGATGCAAGCACAACGCCCGGGCAGGTGGAACCTGCCCGGGCAAACGTATTTGGATCGCAATTACAGACTGCGTGCCGCCTCGTAGCCATCCCAGATGGCGCCGAAGATGTTGCGCACACGGCGGCCGTCGCCGAGCGCGAGCACGGTCTCATAGTCATCGCGGATCGCGTCAAAGAGCGCATGGTTGGCCTCCATGCCGACCGCTGTGATGACCGTGTCACCCTCCGCCAGCGCGGGCACGCCCTCGACCTCGTAATAAACGCCCTTGGCATCGACGGATTCCAGCGCCGCGCCCTCGACGATGTGCACGCCGTGGAACACGAGCAGGTCGCGCAGCATGAGCTCATTCATGGCCGGCAGCTTGGCCGAGCGCAGGAGCTTGCGCCGGGCGAGCAGCGTGACGGTGTGGCCGTTTTGCACCAGGTGCAGCGCCAGTTCGCAGGCGACGAGTCCCGCGCCGATGATGACGACCGACTTGCCGGCTTTCGCCTTGCCCTCGAGCACGTCGAGCGCGCTGACCACATTGTCTCCGTCCGCACCGGGCAATGCCAGCGTTCTGGGCGTGCTGCCCTCGGCGACGAACACCGTCTGCGGCTTGAGGGAATCGAGCAGCGCCTTATCCGCGCGTGTATTCAGGCGCACGTCCACGCCCAGATGCGCAAGCGTGGCGGCATACCAGGCAACAAGATCACGATCCGCCTGCTTGAAGTGCGGCACACCGGCCGGCTTGAGCGCGCCGCCGAGGGCATCGCTCGCTTCGAGCAGCGTGACATCATGGCCGCGCAGCGCGCTCACGCGCGCCGCCTCCAGGCCGGCAGGCCCGCCGCCGACAACGACCACGCGCTTTTTCTCCGCTGCGGGCGCGATGCCGACGAGCCGCTCGCGCGCGCACTCGGGGTTGACCGCGCAGGAGCCGACCGCGCCGTCAAACGCGCGGCCGAAGCAGCCCTCGTGGCAGCACAGGCACGGACGGATGAGCGCGAGCTCGTCGTTGCGCACCTTGCGGACGTAGTCAGGCTCGGTCAGGAGCGGACGCGCCAGACCGATCATGTCGCAGCGGCCGTCTCGCAGCGCCTGCGCCGCCAGATCCGGATCGTCCATGCGTCCGGCAGCCAGCACCGGCACGTCCACGACCTGCTTGACCTGCTCGGCAAACGGCAGATAGACGCCCTTGTCAAAGTACATCGGCGGATGCGCCCAGTACCAGCTATCGTAGGTGCCGGCATCGACATCGAGCGCGTCGTAGCCCGCATCGACCAGGATCCTGGCCGCCTGCAGGCCCTCGTCCGTATCGCGGCCGAGCTCGGTGAACGTCTCACCCGGCACCGCGCCCTGACGCAGATCCTTGATATAGCTCTTGAGCGAAAAGCGCAGGATGACCGGGAAATCCTCGCCGCAGTACTGCTTGATCTTCTGCACGATCTCGATGGCGAAGCGCAGGCGGCCGTTGAGATCGCCGCCGTACTTGTCCGTGCGCTTGTTGAACAGCGACATGGCAAAGCAGTCGAGCAGATAGCCCTCGTGCACGGCATGCACCTCAACGCCGTCATATCCGCACTTTTTGGCGATAGCAGCCGACACACCGAACTGCTCCACGAGCCGCTCGACCTCCTCCGTCGTCAGCTCGCGGCACTCGATGCGCGGGTTCCAGCGGTTGCTGATCGTACTCGGCGCGACAAACTTGCGGTCATGGATCATGGCGGGCATGGCGCTGCGGCCAAGGCCGGCCGTGAGCTGCACGAAGATCTTGGTGTCAAAGGCGTGCACGCGGTCGGTCAGCTCGCGCGCGGCCTTGATGTATTTCCCGGGGCAGATCGTCGGGCACGGGAAAGAACCGGGGCTGTGGACCTCAATGTTATTGTCCACCCAGTTGGCGCCCGTGATGATCAGGCCGACGCCGCCGGCGGCGCGGCGGACGAAATAGTCCACGGCGTCCGGCAGGTAGGCACCGTCCTCATCGTTGTGCGTGACGGTGCCCATGGCGGCCATGAAGTAGCGGTTTTTAATGCGCGTATTGCGGATCGAAAACGGTGTAAACAGTGGTTCGTATGCGAGGTTCATGTGGTTTCCTCCTCCTCTGGTTCGGGTTGTGTATCAAATTGCGCGGCGCACTCCGGTGACAGTTGTCCCCAGGCGACTGCCTCCTGTGCGAGCGCGCAGCGAAAGCGCGGATGCGCGATGCGGATCATGGCGCAGATGCGCGTCTCCAGCGGTTGATTGTGCAGATCGGCCGCGCCCCACTCCGTGACGATGTACATGACATCGCTGCGCGGCGTCGTGACGACTGCACCGGACGGAAGATGCGCGCGAATGTTGGACGTGAGCGTCCCGTCGGGCGCTTCGTGCGTGGAATGCAGGCACAGAAAACTCCGTCCGCCGACAGAACGCGCCGCGGCGCGGACAAAATCGAGCTGACCGCCGACGCCGGAATACTGCCGGCCGTCAATGGCCTCGGCGCAGACCTGCCCGGTCAGATCGGCCATCAGGCAGCCGTTGACCGAGATAAGCCCCGGCTGCTGCGCGGCACGGAACGGATCGTTGAGCACATCCACTGGGATCATGCGGATGTGCGCGAGCGCAAAATCATCCAGATGCCCCGCCGCGTCGAGCACGATGGACGCCTCGACCCGATCGAGATCGACCGCGCCGCTGGCCATCAGGCGCAGCTGCGCCTGTGTGAGCACCTCCGTGTAAATCCCGAGCCGTTTGCGTCCGTGCAGCCCGTAGGCGACAGCGTTGGGAATGCCGCCGATGCCGACCTGCAGCGTATCGCCGTCCCGGACGAGCGGCAGGATGTGCGCGGCAATGCGCGCATCGAGTGCATCGGGCGCTTTATAATGATAGGTATTGAGCGGATGATCCGCGCGGCAGAGCGCCGTGACCTCCGAGACATGGATGCGATGGTGCTCGCCGCGGGTGCGCTGCTGAAAGGCGTTGACCTGATAGATGCGCTTTTCGACCTGTGTATCGAGCGAACTCCAGGCCGTGCCGCGCGGGCCGTAATACAGATACCCGTCCGCATCCGGCTCGGACACCTCGAGCATCAGCGTATTGACACGGTAGACCTCGCGCGCTGCGCGCACGGTCTGGTGAAACTGCACGGAGTTTTCGTGCAGGCCGCCGCGCTGCTGAAACTTGCGGTCGGCGCGGCCGAGAAACAGGGAGTGATACGGCGTGCGCGCAAAGCAGGCCGGGTCGGACAGGGCGCGGCTCTCCGTGCCGTTGACGACGGTCACGACCGGGATGCCGCGCAGCTCCGCGCGGTCGCTCACCGCGTCGATCAGCACGGCCGGGAAGCTACCGGCGCCGCCGGCAAAGATGCGGTCGCCGGGCGCGATCAGCGCCGCCGCCTGCTCCGGCGTGCAGAGCCTGCGCGCATAGATCTCACGCCAATCCATCGTGCTCACGCCTCCCGCGGTGCAACGGGAAAGAAATGATTCGGATCCAGGTACGCCACCGTGAGCCGGACATACCAGTCCTTCGTGGCCTGCCAGCTCTCGCGGTCCGCCTGCGTGAGCGGGCGCAGAGGCTTGGCCGGGATGCCGGCAACGAGCGTCTCCGGCGGAACGGACTTGCCCTGCGGCACGAGCGCGGACTCCGCCACGACGCTGCCGGCACCGATCGCACACCCAAGGCTGAGCACCGCGCCCATGCCGATGCTGGCCTCCGGGCCGAGATAGCGCGCATGGACGATCGCCCCGTGACCGATGGTCACACGCCGGGACAGCAGGCAGCGCTTGTCCGCCCCGCCGGCATGGATGATGACGCCGTCTTCCACCGCGACCTCCTCCTCGAGAATGATCTCGGCGGCATCGCCGCGGATCACGGCGCCGGGACCGATATAGCACCGCGGGCCAACCGTCACATCGCCGATAAGCTCGGCGCTGGCGCTGACAAACGCCGTGGGATCGACGCGCGGGCATTTTCCATGAAACGAATAGAACATGATCGGATCTCCATTTCTGATAATAAGGGGGAGCGACCCGGCCCGGGGGCCGAGCCGCTCCAAAGAAAAAAGAAGGGAATGGGGGGATTACCAAAGTCAGGCGAACTTTGCGATGGTCGCCTCGCACTCGTGCATCATCTGGCCGATGATGGTCTGCACGGGCAGCACATCGTGGATCAGGCCGGACGTCTGGCCGCAGCAGATGACGCCGCAGTTTTCCACGTCCGCGTTCTCGAAGAACATCTTGCAGGCCGTCTTGCCGGCCATGTCCTCGGCCACATCCTTGAATTCGCAGCCGGCCTGCTCCTTGGCAAAGACGCGCTTGGCGACTTCGCTCTTATACATGCGCGTGGAGTTCTGGAACGAGCGCAGAAGCAGGATCGTCTCCATCTCGTTGGCGTGCTCGACGAGGTAGTTTTTCACGGCCGGGAGCACGGGGCACTCCTCGGACAGCAGGAAGCGGGTGCCCATGTACACGCCTTCGGCGCCGAGCATGAGCGCGGCTGCCATCTGGCGGCCGGTCGAAACGCCGCCGGCGCAGATGACCGGAATGTCAAGCGCCTCCACACAGCGCGGCGTGAGCACCATGGTGCCGAGATCGTTCTCGCCCGGGTGGCCGGCGCACTCAAAGCCGTCGGCGACGACCATGTCCGCGCCGAGCGACTGCGCCTTGAGCGCGTGCTTGACGGTGGTGCACTTGTGGATGAGCACCATGCCGGCGTCCTTGATGGCGCGCACCATGTCGTCCTTCGGCGGGCGGCCGGCGGTCTCCATGACCTTGACGCCCTCTTCGGCGCAGACGCGGATGTAGCCCGCATAGTCCGGCACGACGAGCGACGGCATGAGCGTGAGGTTGACGGCAAAGGGCTTGCTCGTCATGGACTTGATCTTGCGGATCTCCGCCTGCAGCTCATCGGCCGAGGAAAACGTGCTCGACGACAGCAGCCCCAGGCCGCCGGCCTCCGACACGGCGGCGACCAGCGGTGCGCGGGAAATCCACTGCATGCAGCCCTGCACGATGGGGTATTCGATCCCCAGCATTTCGGTAAGTTTGGTACGGATCATAGGTATTACCTCCTGAAATATTCACGTGTGCCGCTGTGCGGCGTCTGGTTGTTTGTGATTTCACAATAGCAAACCGTCAGTCGCTTCACAACGCTGATTTCTCCAAAAAACAGCAGTTGCCGCCGTGCGCCGGATGGGCACGGCCTACAAGATGCGCGCGTCAGCTCGCCTGGACACTGCGCGCGCGCAGCACGGCCGTGAGCACTTTTCCGGTCGCGCCCTTTGGCAGCTCCGGCACGATCTCGATCTCCTTCGGCGCGCGGAACGTCGGCATATGCGCGCGGCAATACTGGCGCAGCGCCTCCGCCGTGAGCCGGCTGCCCGGCATGAGCACAACGCTCGCTTTCACGTGCTCGCCCCAGGTCTCGTCCGGCACGCCGTAGACCGCGACCTCGGCCACGTCGTCGCAAAGCTGCATGATGACATTGGTGACCTCTCCGGGATAGATGTTCTCGCCGCCGGAAATAATGAGATCGTCGGCACGGCCGCTCAGGAACAGGTACCCCTGCGCGTCGAGCATGCCCATGTCTTTCGTGCGGTACCAGCCGCCGACCAGCGCCGCGTGCGTCGTCTCGGGCGCATCCAGATATTCCAGCATCCGGCCCGGGCCGCGCACATAGATCTCACCCGCGGTGCCTGCCGGGCAATCGCTGCCGTCCGGCGCGACGATGCGCACGGCCGCGCCGGGGATCGGCCGGCCGACGGACGAGAGGTACTTACCGCCGTCGCGCAGGTGGTCTTCCGGCAGCAGCGCTGTGACGGTGCTGCCCATTTCCGTCATGCCGTAGGACTGATAGAAGCTGCAGTGCAGCTTCTCGATCGCGCGCTGCAGCAGCGCCTTCGGGATCGGGCAGGTGGAATAGTTGACGGTCTTGAGGTGTGAGAGATCATAGTCCCCGTTGTCCGTCTCGTCGAGGATCCACTTGAGCACCGTCGGCACGACACTGATGGACTCGATGCGCTCGGACACGAGCGTGTGCATGTAATCCTCAAGCGCGAAATGATCCTTGAGCACCATCGTGCCGCCGGTCGCAAGCGACAGGTGCGCACCGATGGCGGCCGAGTGGAACAGCTGCGCAATGAACTGATACCGCTGCCCGTCCGGGTAGGGATAGACCTGCAGCATGCTCACGATCTCGCGGAGCATGCCGCCGTGCGTGTAGACGACGCACTTCGGCTCCCCCGTCGTGCCACTCGTGTGCAGGCGGCAGGCGACATCGTCACGCGAGACCGGCACGTCCGGCGGCGTGTCCGGCTCGCCGCTGACGAGCGCGCACAGCGCCGAGCGGCCGTCGACCGGCTCCAGCCGGATCAGGCGTACGCTGTCCGCGCACAGTCGCTCGAGCTCCGCGCCCCACTCCGGCTTCTCCGCCTTGAGAAAGGCGACCGACACCTGATTGCGCGCGAGCATGCGCGCCTGCTCCGGCGGCGTGAGCCGCCAGTTGATCTTGACCACAATGGCGCCGAGCTGATAGAGCGCAAACTCGGCAATGATCCACTCCGGGCAGTTGCGCGACAGGATCGCGACCCGGCTGCCCTTGCGCACGCCGAGGTGCCGCAGATAGTGCGCCGTCTGGTGGATGTAGCGCTCCAGGTCGCCATAGGTCAGCCGCCAGTCCTCGTATACAATGGCCTCGCGCTCCGGGCAGCGCGCGAACGCATCATCCATGAGCGCGCCAAAGCTGCTGCACCGTGAAAGCTTCTGAGCAATTTCCCGCATGGGTGATCCCTCCGATCCTCTTTTTCATGGTTCTATTCTTTATAAAATTGTGAATTATCTCCCGAAACGGCCAAAATGGAAAGAACCTACTTGCGCGTTTCGGATTTAACGTTTATATTTTAACGTGCTTGAAAAAAACGCACACCGTCATTCCGCCAGAAACGACCGTCGTTGTTTTTGCACATGAATCGTCACTTTCACGGCGGCGTTTTCGGAGCGATTGCACAGTCGCGCTTTTTGTTGGAATTTCAAGCGTTCCCGGGGATATGCAATCGTCGTTTCTGCACAGGTTTTGTGCAAATACGCACACTTTTTTCGTAACTCCTGCCCTTTTCGTTTGCAGTCGGCCACCTGTATAATTGGAATTGTTAAAAAACAGTCATTCGTCACTTTCGCGCATTTTTGTTGTCTTTTGTGCGTGCGATGAGGATGGACTGAAAAATACAGGAGGTTGATACAATATGAATAAACCACTCGAAGGTCTTTTCGTCGTGGAGCTGACGACCTATTGGGCCGCCCCCTCCGCAGGTGAGTTTCTGCGCTGCCTCGGCGCCAGAGTCGTCAAGATCGAGACCGGCAAAGCGGGCGACTCGGTTCGCTACTGGGGCCGCACCTGCGGCATGCCGATCGAAGCGAACGAGAACCCCTCGTTCGACCTCTTCAACGGCGGCAAGGAATTCATGCACATGGATCTCAACGATCCCGAGCACGAGCGCGTGCTGCACAACATGCTCGCCAAGGCGGACGTATTCCTGACGAGCATGCGTCTCGGCGGTCTGAAAAAGCACAACCTGGACTATGACACCCTGAAAGAGAAATACCCGCGCCTGGTCATGGCGCACGCCACCGGCTACGGCTGCAAGGACGGCCCGCTGTCCGCTGCCCCCGGCCTGGACGCCGTGGCGTTCTTCGCCATGAACGGCCTGATCTCCGACCTGCGCCTGAATCCGGACGACTCCCCGATCTGCCCGCCGACCGGCATGGGCGACCTGACGACCGGCATGCCGCTGTTCGGCGCGATCATGACGGCGCTGTTTGCCCGCGAGCGTACCGGTAAGGGCGATTATGTGTCCGCCTCTCTCTACGGCACCGGCAACTGGGTCACATCCGCGATCAACTCCGGCACGCAGTACTTCAACCCCTGGCCGCGCTCCCGCTTCACGCAGAGCCCCATGGGCCAGGCGTTCGAGACGAAGGACGGCAAGTTCGTGCAGATCTTCGTCAATGAGTACGAGCGCTACTTCCCCGTCTTCTGCAAAGCCTTCAACATCGAGGACATGCTCGACGACGAGCGTGTGAACACGCGCCCGGCGCTGAACGTCAACGGCAACTGTGCCATCATCGTGGCGCGCTGCATCGAGGAAGCAAAGAAAAAGACCGCCGACGAGATCATGAGCGTGCTCCAGGCCGGCAACGTGCCCTGCACCGTGCTGCGCGGCATCGGCGACAAGTACAAAGAGCAGGAGCAGCTCGACCAGTGCCTGTCCAACGGCTACCTCGGCGAGGGCACCTACGAGAGCGGCAAGCACTACTATCAGCCGCAGATCCCGATCTACATGGAGAGCGTCGGCGTGCAGAACTACTTCGCACAGAGCAAATCAATCGGCGCGGACAACGACGCGCTGTTCGCGGAATTCAGCAAGTAAGCAGATCACTGCCGGATGACCGGCCAAAGGGGTGCCGGACGGCACCCCTTTTTGCAAATCAGCAATCAGCCCCCGTCCCGGGGACAGAAAAATGGAAGTGTGGTGGATTCTGAATGAAATTGTCTTTGCAACTGATCCTGGAAACCCTGACGGAATACGGCGCACAACTGATAGAGACCGACGGTGATTTCACCTTCACCGGCGTACAGATCCTGACCTCTCCCACGGATATTCTGGAGCCGGACACGCTGTATGTCTGCACACCGAAAGTGCTCCCAAAGCTGAAAAAGCAGCTTTTTGAAAACCACTGCTTCGTTTTCAAGGCCAAACCGTCCCAGCTGCAGTGCCATCATGCGCTGCACGGCATCCTGCTTGACGAAAACACCGACCTCAACGAGGTCGTCAACCGGCTCATTACCCTCTTTACACAGTTTCACGCCTTTGAGTTTGCCATCAAGGAGGCCTCTCTCGAACGGCGCGGCTACGAGCCGTTTTTTGAGATCGCCAAAAAGGCGTTCCCGCACTGTCTGATCGTCGTCACGGACTCGGCATACAACATCGTGTGCTCCACGCGCAGCTCCGTCGATGACATCCCCTATTTCCGCGACCTGCTCCAGCGCGGCTATTACAGCCGCGAGGATATGAACCAGATCGCAAGCTGGGGCTACTATGAGGACGAGCGCAAGTGCGTCCAGCCGGTGCTCTACCCGGCGGAAAAGACCATCTGCGGGTACCCGTTTCTCGTCCGCTCCTACAAGAATCACGGCGCGGCCTACTGCTTCATCGGCTGCTATTTTCTCGATGTGCCGCCGACGCAGCGCGACATCTCGCTCTACACCTGCCTGACGCAGGAGCTGGAAAATTACTATAAAGTCAACGGCATTTTTGACGCCGGCATGCTCGGCAAACAGCAGCAGCTGCTCGACGATCTGATCCGGCCGAAGCAGAACTCGCCGGAATATTTCCACGACCGCTGCGCGCAGCTGAACATTCCCTATCAGGGCACGTTCCGCATCGGCCTCGTGCAGTGCGAGAGCTCGACCCTGTTCAAAGTCTCACACATCTCCAATCAGCTCCGCGCCCACTGCCCGCTGGCAAACTACGGCGTGTTCCAGTACGGCTCGTCCGTCATCATCCTCTTCCGCGACTGGAACGACGCAAACGTGCGCACGCAGTCCGGCTTTTCCGAGGACTGGAACGCCCTGCTGACCACCCTGCGGCAGAACAAGGCCTGCATGGGCATCAGCCTGCTGTTCAGCGACGTCACGAAGCTCTACGTCGGCTACCGGCAGGCCGAAGCCGCATCGAATATCGGCAAGCGCCGTGATACGGACGGCGTCGCCTATTTCTACTCGAAATACTATCTGGAGGACATGCTCGAGCATTATGCCGACACCATGCCCCTCGAAGACACCTATACGCACTATCTGGACCGGCTCATGGACGATAACAACAGCGTCTGCAGCAACATCAAGCTCCTGTATTACTTCCTGTGCTCGGAGCGCAATATCTCCCTGACCGCCAAGCATGTGCACATGCACCGCAACAGCGTCATCTACCGCATTCAGAAGATCCAGGACATCCTCGCGCTGGATCTCGACGATCCGGATGTCCGTCTGCGGCTGATGATCTCGTTCAAGATCCTCGAAATGACCGGCCGCATCCCGCACTGGGAAACGCCGCACGGCGAGAACGATACCGGCAACAGCGGCATCGTGCATCAAGAGTGACCACCGTTTCGCGCCCGTTTTCTCCTGAAACAGGAGAAAACGGGCGCTTTTTTTCGTCATTTCTGCACAGTCGCTTGTGCGGCGGCGGGAAAAAACGTCGTTTTGAATGACGTTGTTCCGTGCCGCGCGCCTCGTTAAAATGTAATCAAAGTTGGGAGAGTACGTGCTTTCCCGTGAGAGGAGCAAGATTTTCATGAGCAAATACGGTTACTATCTCGGCATGACGCCGGAGCAGCAGGATATCGTCAAAATGATCCGCGAATTTGCCGAGCGCGAGCTCGACCCGGTCGTGAAAGAATATGATGAAAAGGGCGAATTCCCGGTGCAGCTGCACGAAAAATGGGGCGAAATGGGTCTGTTTGGTCTGGACGTGCCGGAGCAGTACGGCGGACTGGGACTCAACGCCGTGACGCGCTACTGCATCAGCGAGGAGCTGGCCAAGCATGACGCCGGCTTCACGATCTCGAACAATTCCTACTCGTTCGGCCTGTCGGCGATCCTCGCCGACGGCACGGAGGCGCAAAAGCAGGCCGCCTGCGCGCGCATTCTGCGCGGTGAGGGCATCTCCATGGCGATCACGGAGCCGCAGAGCGGTTCGGACGTCGGCAGCACGCGCACGAGTGCAAAGAAAGTGGACGGCGGCTACGTGCTCAACGGCGTCAAGTGCTTCATCACGAACGCCACGCTCTGCTCGGCGTGCGTGGTGCTGGCCGTGACGAATCCGGATGCGGGCTATCACGGCATGAGCCTGCTGCTGGTGGAAAAAAGCGACGCCGGGGTGAGCGTCGGCAAGCACGAGGACAAGATGGGCATCCGCCTGTCGGACACGGCGGATTTCGTGATGGAGGACGTGTTCGTCCCCGCCGACCGCCTGATCGGCACGGAGGGCAACGGCTTTGCCCAGACCATGAAATTCCTCGCCGGCAAACGCCCGGTCAGCGTGGCGGGCGCCGTCGGCGTGGCGCAGCGCGCGTTGGATCTGGCCGTGGACTACGCCAGGGAGCGCAGCTTCAAGCACGGGCCGATCGCAAAACTCGAGGGCATTCAGTTCCTGATCGCGGACATGGAGATGCGCATTCAGGCCTCGCGCGCTATGGCGGTCTACGGCGCGCAGATGACGGACGCCGGCATCCCGATCGGCACGCTCGGCAACTCGCTCAAATGCTTTGCCTCGGAAATGTGCTACGACGTGGTGAACATGGGCCTGCAGGTCTTTGCCGGCTATGGCTACAGCCGCGAATACCCGCTGGAAAAGCTGCTGCGCGACGCGCGCATCTACAGCATCTTCGAGGGCACGAACCAGGTGCAGCGTCAGGTCATCGGCAAGACGCTGCTCGGCTGAGGGCGGTGCCGCGTGAACATTCTCGTCTGTATCAAGCAGGTCCCGGACACGACCGAGATCCGCATGGATCCGAAAACCAACACCCTCATCCGCGCCGGTGTGCCGAGCACCGTCAACCCCTTTGACAAATACGCGCTCGAGGCGGCCGTGCAGCTCCGCGAGGCGCTCGGCGGCACCGTGACCGCCATGACCATGGGGCCGGCGCAGGCGGCGCAGGCGCTGCGCGAGTGCTACGCCCTCGGTGCCGACCGGATGGTGCTGGTGTCCGACCGGCGCTTCGGCGGCGCGGACACTTATGCCACAAGCTACACGCTCGCACAGGCCGTGCGGGCGCTCGGCGGCTTTGACCTGATCCTCTGCGGCCGGCAGGCCATCGACGGCGACACGGCGCAGGTCGGCCCCATGCTGGCCGAGCATCTGGGGCTGCCGCAGCTCACGTGCGCATGCGCCATCACGATCGAGGACGGCGCGATCCGCATCCGGCAGGAGGGCGAGCGCGCCTACCGCGTGCTGCGCGCGCCGCTGCCGGCCGTGGTCACGGTCGTGAAGGCCATCAACGAGCCGCGGCTGCCGAACGTCATGCGCAAGCTGCAGGCCAACCGCATGCAGCCGCAGACGCTGACGGCGGACGATCTGCCGGCACTCGATCCCGACTGCATCGGCCTGCACGGCTCACCGACAAAGGTATCAAGAACATTCGTGCCCGTGCGCACCAAGCAGACCGTGCGCATCGACGGCGCGCAGCCGGAGGCCGCCGTGGTGTCCCTGCTGGCGCAGCTCGACGCGGCGCACATCTCGCTGGAAGGAGGCGGGGATCATGTCTGAGAGCAAACATGTCTGGGTCTTCCTCGAGACGGAGGACGGGCAGCTGCGCAGCGTCGGGCTGGAGCTGCTGGGACAGGGGCGCCTGCTCGCCGACAAGATGGGTGAACAGCTCGTCGGCGTCATTCTCGACCCGCACGCCGGCACGCTCGCCGCGCAGGCGATCGGCTGCGGCGCCGACACAGTCATCACCATGGAAGATCCCGCCCTGGCGCACTACAATACGGACATTTTCACCGCCGCCATGTGCCACCTCGTGCGCAAATACGCGCCCGAAGTGCTCATGATCGGCGCGACGAACGTGGGGCGCGACCTCGGGCCGCGCATCTCCTGCCGGCTGCACACGGGGCTGACGGCCGACTGCACGCATCTCGACGTGGACGCGCACCGCTGCGTGCTCTGGACGCGGCCGGCCTTCGGCGGCAATCTGATGGCGACCAATATCTGCCCCGACACGAAGCCACAGATGGGCACCGTGCGGCCGAACGTGTTCCGCGCGCCGGCATTTGACCCCGCGCGCACCGGCGCGGTCTTTGTGGAATCGCTGCCGGAGGACGCCCGGCGGAGCAGCACGGAGCTGCTGGAGCTGATCCCGGTGCTCGACGCCGCGACCGCGAATCTGACCGAGGCGCAGATCATCGTCTCCGGCGGACGCGGCATGAAGGGACCGGAAAATTTCGCGCTGCTGCAGGAGCTGGCCGACACCGTCGGCGGCTGCGTGGGCGCATCTCGCGCAGCAGTCGACGCCGGCTGGATCTCCCCCATCCATCAGGTCGGCCAGACGGGCAAGACCGTCTGTCCGCGCGTCTACATTGCCTGCGGCATTTCGGGCGCGATCCAGCACCTGATCGGCATGAGCGCATCCGACACCATCATCGCCATCAACCGCGACCCGAACGCGCCGATCTTTCAAGTGGCGGACTACGCCATCGTCGGCGACCTGTTCCAGATCGTACCCGCTCTGACAAAGGCGCTGCGTCAGCGCCGGAAACCGGAGCAGGCATAAAGACATAAAGAAAGGAGCCAGACCATGTCCTATCAGGAATTTCTGAGCTTTGAGCGGCGCGGAGCCGTCGGCATCGTGCGGCTCGCGCGGCCGGAAAAGCTCAACACCATCAGCGCCCCGTTTTACGAGGCCATGATCGAGCTGCAGCAGACCGAGATCGTCGGCGATCACGACCTGCGCGCCATTGCGCTGCTGGCAGACGGCCGGCACTTCTCCGCCGGCATCGACCTCAATTACGCCAAAGCGATGATCGGCAAGCCGGGGCGCAGCCTCTACGGCGTCTATCACTGGCAGCAGGCCTACCGCTTCTGGAGCGAGTGCAACCTGCCGGTCGTGGTCGGCATCCAGGGCGCGTGCATGGGCACCGCCATCGAGCTCATCACGGCGTGCGATATCCGCATTGCCGCCGACAACGCAAGGTTTTCCCTGCGGGAGGTCGACGTCGGCATCAGCACCGATCTCGGCGGCACGACCCGCCTGACCAAGCTCATCGGCCCCGGCATGACAAAGCTGCTGGCCATGACGTGCGAGGATATCGACGCGCAGGAGGCCGCGCACATCCGGCTCGTGGAGCGCGTGGTGCCGCTCGGCGAGCTGGAGCAGACGACGCTGGCCTATGCCGAAAAGCTTGCGGCCAAGCCGCCGATCGCCGTGCAGATGTGCAAAAAGTGCATCAACATCGCTACCGACGCCGGCACCTCCGTGGGCCTGCTGGCCGAGGAGATCCAGGGCATCTACACCGTATCGACCAAGGACAAGGCCGAGGCGGCCGCCGCCATGCTCGAAAAGCGCCCCGGCCGCTACACGTGCGAATAAACCAGGAGGAAACATCCATGAACATTCTTGTCATCAACGGAAGTCCCCGCATGGAGCGCAGCAACTCGCTGCGCATGACGCGCGCCTTTCTCGAAGGGCTCGCCAAGACCTGCGACACGCAGGTCGAAGAACTGACCGTGGCCAAAATGCACATTGAGCCGTGCCTCGGCTGCCTCAACTGCTGGAAGCGCACGCCGGGCAAGTGCTTCCGCGACGACGACATGGCCGCCGCGATCGAAAGCTACGTCACGGCCGACCTCGTCGTGTGGAGCTTCCCGCTCTACTACTACGCCCTGCCCGGCCAGCTCAAGTGCTTTCTCGACCGCACGGTGCCGATCAACCGCCCCGTCATGTGCGACCGCACCGACGGCAAGGGCAACGGTAAGCACGTCACGCGCTACGACCAGTCGCACCAGCGGCATGTGCTGATCTCGACCTGCGGCTTTTTCTCCCCCAAGGGCAACTACGACGCCGTGCTCGCACAGTTTGACCTCATGCTCGGCGTGGGCAACTACACGACGCTCTTTTGCGGCGAGGGCGAGATGATGCCGGTGCCGCCGCTGCAGGAGCGTGTGGAAGAATACCTCGGCTATGTCCGCCAGGCCGGCGAGGACTACGGCAGCTACGGCACGATCCTGCCGAAGACGCGCAAACCGCTCGAAGAGCTGCTGCTGCCGAAAGAGAAATTTGAGGAGATGGGCAACAGCTACTACGCGCACTGCGAGCGCAAGGCCCGCGAGCGCGCGCTGCAGGCACAGGCCGAGCAGCAGACCTGACCCCGATCGGAAGCAGCACACGGCAGCGCCCCGGGAGGCGCTGCCGTGTGCTGTTCTTCTCTTTTCGCGGGCTCATTCCACAAGCGTCAGGCGGTCGCTTCCGCCGTTGTCCGGCTCCGGCGGCTCGTCCGTGATCTCCGGGAGCTTGCCCTCCATCCGCAGGATCTTGAACGTGATCATCAGCCGCAGACGCACATCCGGGTCGTCCAGGTCGAGATTGAGCACGTCCTGAATGCGCTGCAGGCGGTAAATAACGCTGTTGCGGTGCATGTGCACGCGCTTAGCGGTCAGGGAAATGTTGCGCTCCGTGTTCAGGTAGTGGTACAGCAGCAGGAGGTTGCTGTTGCTGTAGCCGCGCTCCCCGGCAAGCTGATCCAGATAGCGCACAATGACATCATCGAGCGCGAATTTTTCCCGGTAGCATTCGAGCATGTCGTTGAGATAATACTTGGAATAGTGATACTCTAGCGCATCGGGATCCAGCTTGCGGCCGATCTCGATGGCGGTCCGCGCCTGATCGTAGCCCATGCGCAGGCGTCCCAGCTCCGTGAACAGCAGGCTCACACCGATATGCGCATGGTTCTTGCCCAGCAGCGTCAGCAGCTCGTCCCACCGCTCGCGGAACAAAAGCTGCTCCCCGACCGGGTAATCGTGCCAGTCCTGAAAGAGGATGAGCACGCTGTTTTGATACTGCATCACGCCGTAATTGGCCACGTTGCTCCACGCGCGCAGCTGCAGCACCATGTACCCCGCCTTTGAGGTGGACGCCTGCTCGTCGAACTCGACATAGCCGAGACGGAAGTCGCCCGTCTCCGGCAGGCGCAGGCCGCGCGCACGGTCGCGCACCAGCTCCGGATTCTCCTCCCCATAGCGCAGGAGATCATGGATCATCTGCTGGCGCTGCGGCATGCTCTGGCTGTAAAAGCCCGTCTCGCGGAAGTAATGGTCGAGCTGCTCGGTAAAGCAGCGGAACAGCTCCTGATCCACCATCGTCGGCAGCCGGCCAGGGAAATAGCAACCGGCAAAGGAATAAAACATCCCGTTGGCAATGTAGGAGCGCAGGATCACGGGGTCGTTGCAGATATTCGGCGGCACCGACAGCACCGGACGCAGGTACCGGTCACTGACTTCAAAATAGCCGGCCTCCGCCATGAGCTGCAGCGAGTCCTTGTCGTAATAGCCCTGCTCGAGCATCTGATCGACATAGATATTGCCCGACCCGCGCTCGCGCGTGGCGCCGATGATGTTATACGCCGAGTCGACGACGACGATCGTCGCGTCCGGGATCATCTTCCGCCCGACCTCCATCAGCGGCTCCAGCCCGGCGTGCGCGCGCACGGCCAGACGCATCTGATACTCCAGTGTCTGCAGGCGGTCAAACAGTGTGAGCAGGTGGTTCGTCACCGCGCCGAGAGAATACTGTTCGTCATACAGCAGCGCATTGACACCGGGGCGAACGGGCTCCGCATCCTCCGGGCGCGCCCGGACAACGAAAAAGTGGTCGTGCAGCAGCCCCTTCGGTAAGCGGCGGATCACCTTCGGCTCGCTGACGTAGAGCACGTCTTCCTCGAGCGTGTTCTCGGACTCGGGCGTGAGCATCTGGACCCGGCGGAAGGCAAATGTCCGCTCCTGCTGCATTACGACCCGCGCGCCGAACGGCTGCATGCTCTCGGCGATCATTTCCACGGACAGCGTCATGATTCTCTCCTTTCCGTGCTGCGCAAAACGGCAGTCACAAGTGCATATTCCCACACAAATTTTGAGGAAAAAAGTTCCTTTCCGCAAAAACACCGGAGATCCGAATTTTTGGAGACTCCTACGATGAAATTGGAAGCCATTGGCGCAACTTTCGCGCTTTTGTCCGAATTCTCCGTGTTTTTGCGGCTTTTTCGCCTCATCTTTGTCTTTATTGTAACAATAACATGGCGAATTGTTCAGGGCATTTGTTACGAAATGCGGTTTTTCTCGCCGCCGCGCACTGTGCATTTTCTACGATTGCGTGCGCGTAAAGGGCGCTGCTGCTTTCATTTTGCCTAAAAGCAGACACCCGGGCGGCGCATAAATTCGTAGTCTCCTATGAAGACCTGTCCGCGGTGGTTCGATATAATGCGAATAAGATAATAAATTAACAAGCCGTCGGAGCGTTCGAATGATTTTGTATAGGAGCGAGCCAGATATGGATAACATCAGCAGATTTCAAAAAACGACCGGCGTCGGTCAGATCCTCGACGAGAGCTTTGCACGCTGCCCGGAGCGTGAGGCCATTGTATTCGGCGACTGGCGCATCACCTACCGGGAGCTGCAGGCACTCATCTACCGGACGGCGCACTGCCTGCGCAGTCTCGGCATTGCGCCGGGCGACCGCGTCGCCATCATCTCGCGCAACTGCCCGGAGGTCATGATCGCGGAAATTGCGATCATGAAGCTGGGCGGCACCGTGGTCAAGTTCAACTGGCGGCTCGCGCCGGAAGAAATGATCTACCTGCTCGATCTCAACGAGGTCCGGTGCGCCTTCTTCAAGCCGGAGCGCGAGGACTGGGGCGACGCCCTGCGGCAGCACTATGCCGGACGCATCACGTTCCTGTCCCTGACGCCGGAAGCCGACGGCCGCTCCGCCCTCTATTCCCTGCTCGCAGGTATGCCGGACACGCCGGTGGAGACCGTCGTTGCGCCCGACGCCCCCGCCTACCACATGCACACGAGTGGCACGACCGGGCGGCCGAAGTGCGTGGTCTACTCCCACGCGCGCTATCTCAACCAGCTTGAGAGCATGCTTGAAACGCTGGAGTTCCCGGACGGGCAGGTCTATCAGTACATCTCGCAGCTATTCCACTCCGCGTGCACCGGCGCCTATCTCACGCTGGCGACCGGCGGTAAGCTCATCATGATCCCGAACTTCACCGTGAGCGACTATGTGGAGAGTCTCGTGCGGGAAAAGGTGCGCGCCATCGGCGTCATCCCGCTGATCCTGCAGGGCATCCTCGATGAGATGGACCGCAAAAACTACGACCTGTCGCACCTGAAGGTCATCAACTACTCCACCTGCCCCATTTCCCCGGATCTGCTGCGGCGCGCGCTCGACCGGCTCAACTGCCGCTTTTATCAGTCCTACGGCATGACGGAGATGGCCAGCACCGTCACGGCGCTGCTCCCGGAGGATCACCTGATCCTCGGCGGACAGTATCTCACCTCGGTCGGACGGGCGCTGCCCGGCGCCGCCGTGCGCATCGTGCGGCCGGACGGCTCGCTGTGCGATGCCGGTGAGGAGGGCGAGATCTGCGTGCGCGGGCAGGGCATGATGCTCGGCTACTATCAGATGCCGGAAAAGACCGCGGACGTGATCCGCGACGGCTGGTATTTCACGCACGACGTGGGCTATCTCGACGAGGACGGCTATCTCTACCTGCGTGGCCGCAAGGATTCGCTCATCATCTCCGGCGGCGAGAATATCTACCCCGAGGAAGTCATCGACGTGCTGCTGAAAATGCCCGAGATCGCCGAAGCCGCCGTCTACGGCATGCCCGACCCGAAGTGGGGCGAGCACGTGAAGGCGAGCATCGTCTGCAAGCCCGGCCGGTCACTGACGGTCGAGCAGGTGCAGACATTCTGCCGCGCCAACATGCCGTCGTTCCGCATGCCGCGTGAGGTGGAATTCTTGCCGGAGCTGCCGAAGAACGCCACCGGCAAGGTGCTCATCCAGGCGCTGAAAAACCGCTGAGCGCGCGAAAATACAGCACACTGGCGCGTCCCCGTCTGCCCGGCAGATGGGGACGCTTTTTGCCGTTCTGACCACGGAGACGCAAAAAAGCAGGGCCGCTGTTGCGGCCCTGCTTTTTGATCGGGAGATGCGCTTTTATTCGCCGTCGCCGAATTCCTTCTCGATGGCTTCGTTGTCCGCGCCCAGCGCTCTGTGCTGCGCGTAGAGATCCTGCACGCCGAGGCTGTCAAAATAGATCGGCATCTGCGCCAGATACGCCTTGTTGCCCGACGGATAGGTGTGCTCGATCAGGTAGCCGTTGGAGACCGACTGCTCGAGCCACTCGCCGGAAAAGCGATCCTTGTACTGGTTAAGGATGCAGCTCGGCACATCGTAGGCGACGAGCTCGTCGAGGATATCCTGCGCGTCGCGCTGGAGCGCGTACTCACGGATGATGTCCACGAGCGCGGAGCGGTTGGCAATGATCGTCGTCGACTCCTTGGTCGTGAAGCGCGGGTCGGTCACGACCTCTTCCGGCAGACGCAGCGCCTTGGCAAACTTCGGCCAGACATTCGTATAGTCGTTGACGAACACGTAGATGTAGCGGCCGTCACGGCACTTGTAGCCCTGGCCGAGCGGGCTCATGGTGTGCGCTTCCCGCGGCCACTCATAGCCGTAGTTGCAGTTCGTGGCAAAGCCGGCGGTGACGAAGTTGCCAGTGCCGTACAGGGACGTCATGACGTAGTCGCCCACACCCGTCTCGCGCGCTGCGAGCAGGGCTGCCAGCACGCCGCTGAGCAGCGTGATGCCGGTCGTCGTGTCGCCCATGCCGGCAGGCGGGTAGATCGGCGGGCTGTCGGGATCGGTGCGGGTGTCAAGGATGACGCCGTTGGCGCCGAAATAAGCGATCGCGTCAATGCCGGGGCGGTTGACCAGCGGGCCGTTGATGCCGTAGCCGGTGACCTGACCCATGACGAGCTTCGGGTACTTGGCGTGCAGCGTCTCCCAGTCCAGACCGAGCTTTTTCAGGCCGGCCGTGCGGGTGCTAGTGATGAATACGTCCGCCTTGGCGAGCATGTTTTGCATGAGCTTGAGGTTCTTGGGATCTTTCAGATCCAGCGCGACACACTCTTTGCCGCCGTTGAAAATATCGTGGATGGGGTTCTCTTCCGCCGTGATGGGCATGCCCATAGAGCGGCCGTAGTAACGGCAGAAGTCGCCGATAGGCGGGGTCTCAACGCGCACGACACGCGCGCCCATGTCGCGCAGGAACCGCGCCGTCGTCGTCGCGGACCAGTAGCTGGTCATCTCGACCACGAACAGTCCCTCGAGTGGTTTTCTCATGGATATAGCCTCCTTGTTGATGCAGATTTTTTCTGAAATTGCAACGGTTTTCAGTTTGTTGAAATGAAATGGATCCGATGCTTTGTCTATATTATAACGATTGTTTCGGCGCTTGTTACCTGTATTTCTTACAATTCTTTTGCCCCTGCGGACATGCATTTTTGTGCTGTGTTGCCATAGATTTTCGGGCGCTTCCGGCACGAAAAAAGCGCCGCATCCGAACGGGCGGATGCGGCGCGGGAAACATAGGGAAAAATCGCTCTTTACGGTTTCGGCATCAGGTAGAACACGATGTGCACATCGGCGCAATGCACGCCGTCGGCGTCCATGACGGGCACATCGAGCGGGTACTGCCCCTTGCCGTGCTCTTCGACATAGGCAATGCGCTCTTTGGCTTCTTCCTCCGTCATGGAGATGTCCACGATCAGGTCGCGCTTGGTCGGCTTGCGGTAATCAATGTTCACGCTCTTGATGATCGGCACATACTTGCCGGCATAGGTGCACTTGATCAGCGTTGCGCCCGAGGACTCGGCCAGCACGAAATAGCTGCCGGCATAGACGATGTTCACGTGGTTAAGGTGCATGCTGTTAGCAGGCAGACGCACGACCACATGGCGCTCCTCAGCGACTTCCGGGATGAGCCCGGCCACGTTCAGGAAGTTGATCTTCCCGTGCTGGAGATTGTATTTCGCCTCTTCAAAAAAGGCTGCGTTCATTTCCGCCATGTCTGGCTCCTTTCTCTTGCGCAGAGCTCAGTCGGCGACATACTTTGCCGCCAGGCCGCGGATGATGGTCTCGGCGTCGCCCATGACCTTCTCGACCATGTCCTTGGTCTTGGGCAGATCGGTGATGCGCTGCGCGCACTCGCCGGCGCCGGCCATGGCGTGCTCCACGTCGCCCTTATAGGTCGCGGCAATACCGTAACGCTCGAAGGTCAGCAGCTCCATCGGGATGCTCGAGAAATCATCCGGCACACCGACGTAGGAGCCGGGGGCTTCCTTGGCGGTGTTGTAAGCATGCTGCAGGGACACGTCGCTGCGCAGCCAGCGCGCCGGGCCGACAAAGCCGCGGGCAATGATCGTGCCGCCGTCGGCGCAGTCGACGACCATCTTCTTCCACAGTTCGCAGAAATCGCTCTCTTCGGTGGCGAGGAAGCGGGTGCCCATCTGCACGCCGTCAGCGCCCATGGCGAAGGCCGCCGCGATCGACTTGCCGTCGCAGAAGCCGCCGGTGCCGCACACGAGCGTGTTCTCGTCAGAGAACTTCTCGATGATGTCCGGCAACAGCGTCATGCTGTGCACCGGCTGCCACGCCGTGTGCATACCGCCCTCGTGGCCGGAGGCGATGAGCACCTGCACGCCGGCCTTCTTGCAGCGGGCCGCGGTGCGCACACCCGGGAACACGTGCATCCAGATCATGCCCTGCTCCTTGACGAAGTTTGCCCAGGGCATCGGGTCGCCGGCCGTAGTGACGAGCACGCGGAAGCGGCGCTTCATCTCGGGATCGGCCTCGCGCAGCTCCTTGATGGCCTGCATGACCTTCATGGCATTGGCCTTGACCTCCGCAGAGACCATGACGTTCGCGCCGAAGATACCGTCGGACTCCTTGGTCTCTTCAAACACGCGGGTGAACATTTTCTTGAAGATGGTCACATCGTCATCGGTGGTCTCGGCGTGTGCCTGCTTGCAGAAGTCTTCAAAAACGATGGGGTTGGTCTCGCGGGACGTGGTGGCAAATGTGCTGCACAGGCCGAGGCAGCCGGCGTTGGCCGCCGCGATGCACAGGCTGGTGACCGGATACGGACCCATGCCGGCTTGGATGATGGGGTATTTGAGCCCGACGAGCTCGGTAAGTCTGGTTTTGATCATGATGTTTTTCTCCTTTCAAACGCTGTGTGTGACCGGCAATGTGCCGGAATGTTACCTTTCTGACTATGACTACTATATCAACTCTGCACACCGCATCCCAGAGCACTGGCTACGAAAGTGACCGCCGATCGCAGCGGTGAAATTAGGCACCTTGACCAGCGGCGCATCTGGAAAGTGTCCCCCGTGCAGAGAATGTCTGCACAGGGGACGGTGGATCTGACGGGGATATTCGGATCAGCAGAGACCGATCGTCTGCCAGAGCGGGACGCTGGCCAGCATGGCGATGATCGTTATGACCATGTAGGCGTAAGAAGCCTTCTGCGCGCAGGGATAGTCGACGCACTTGTCGCCGGTCATCTTGATGAAGCCGACCACGGACGGGTTGCCGTAAGCGGTGTTCCAGTACGTGCCGCACAGCCACTCGACAAAGACGAGGATGAACATGCTCATGCCGTGTGCCTCCATGAGTGGTCCGAAGATGGCGATCATCATCGTGAGCATGCAGGTCTGGGACACGATCACGTAACGCAGGGCAAACGTGATGATGCACAGGCAGGGAACGAAGATATACGGGCTGCTCATGATGGGCGCGAAGATGGGGCCGAGCAGGCTGGCCAGCCATGCGCTGACGCCGGTGGTGTTCATGAACTTGGCGATGCTGAGGATGCCGCCGATGAAGACGACAAGCGTCCACTGGCCTTTGGCGTTGGCCTCCGGCGCCGTCAGCAGGCCGGCGGCGAAGAACGCCACGTCAGCCGCGATGGCCACGAAGCCGGCGTCCACGCCGTGCAGCTTCTGGGTGATCCAGAGGATGATGGCGATGGCAACGATGATGATGCCCTGCTTCTCCTTCTTGGAGACGGCGCCGAGCGCCTTGTACTGCTCCTTGAGGAAGGTCACGTCGCCGGCGAGCTTTTCTTTCGGTTTGCAGATGATCGTGCAGTACAGATAGGTCAGAACGATGAGCACGAGATACCAGACGATCGTGCACTTGAGCCAGGAGCCCCAGGTGAAGGCGAGGCCCTGCATGAAGCCAATCATCAGCGCAACGAACGCCGAGCCGGACATGAAGGCAATGCCGAGGATGTACGTGCCCATGAAGTTAGCAAACCATAGGCCGCGGGCCGCTTTGCTGTTCGGCTCCGCGCCGACAGCCTCACAGACCTGGCCGATCAGGGGCGCCATGATGGAGGTCTTGGCATAGGAGCTGGGGATCATCGGGGTGGTGATGATGCCCGCGAGCATCATGGCCGTGACCTGGCCGCGATAGGTGCCGGGGAACTTCGTGAGGACCCACAGCGCCAGGCGCTTCATGAAGCCGCTGTTGTTGATGCCGACCGACATGATGAACACGCCGATGCACAGCCAGACGGTCGTGCCGGAGAACTCGACCGTGACGTCCGCCACCTTGCCGAGTTTGAATACCAGCAGCATAACCATGGTCGCAAGGGTCGCGACCCAGTCCGGCAGGGCGCCGGAGATCAGGCACGTCAGCAGGAAGCCGAAGCACCCGAGATACTGCCAGCCCTGACGGCTCATCATTTCCGTTTCCGGCGGCAGGTAGGCGATCAGCAGCATCAGGACAATACCGCCCAGAATGCCGAAAATCGTCTTTTTCATTTGCTTGCTCATGAGTTTCACTCCTCCTTAATGAATGGTTCTCAACTTGCGCTTTCGTTAGTTAATTATCTGTCAAGTTGGTTTTAGGTTACACCGAATTCAGCGCTTTTTCACCAACAAAGACTACGAAATCCGCAGAGAGAAAAATCATTTTTTTGTACTCCATAACCAAGCGGCCGGAAAACACACATACTGCTGATTTTCAAGTATTAAATTAGGTATTCTCTGCACACTTTCCGCCCGAATTGTACAAAAACGGGTGCGCATTGCGCTGGGTTATCCGTTTTTTGCAAGCCGTACGCGCTTTGTACATTTCCTCCAAAACACGTCGCTGCGCCCGGCCGCAACTTTGGTCTGAATACTGTTGAGACCCCCGCCCCGCTTTGATATATTTTTGATTAGCAAGGCGACAGACGCATTTTTTCAAACCATTAAACATCATTAGGAGGTAGCATACATGAAAACAAAACTGACTGAAATGTTTGGCATTGAGTACCCGATCGTCCAGAGCGGCATGCAGTGGCTGGCCGTGCCGCAGCTCGCGGCCGCCGTGTGCAACGCCGGCGGTATCGGCACCATCAACGTCACCTGCTGGCCGACGCTCGACGAGTTTGCCGACGCGCTCGACGAGATGAACAGCCTGACCAACAAGCCCTACATCGTCAACATCTCCCTCGCCCCGACCCAGCGTCTGGACAACGAGGAGATCCGCAAGACCATCCGTCTGTGCGGCGAAAAGCACGTTGCCGCTATCGAGACGAGCGCCGAGGATCCGCGCGAATTCATCGCCGACATCAAGTCCGCCGGCATGCGTCATTTCCACAAGTGCCCGAACTACAAGGTCTCCATGAGTATGGAGCGCAAGGGACTCGACGGCGTCATCATCGCCGGCTACGAGGTCGGCGGCCATCCGTCGGCTGACGGCGTGGGCACATTCGTCATCGCGCGCCGCTGCGCCGCGGACATGAAGATCCCGGTCATCGCCGCCGGCGGCATCGCGGACGGCCACGGCCTCGCGGCTGCGCTCGCGCTCGGCGCTTCCGGCGTTGCCATGGGCACCCGCTTCGTGTGCGTCGATGAGTGCCCGATCTCCGACAACCACCGCCAGTGGGTCATCAACCACACCGAAAAGGACACCGTACTCTGCCAGAAGACCATCGGCAGCATGATGCGCGTGTCCAAGAACAACGCTTCCCTGCTCGCCAACGAGATCGAGAACCGCGGCCTGCGCACCGGCAAGGGCCCGATGGACATCCTCAAGGAGCAGATGCCCGTCATCACCGGCCAGAAGACCCGCGTGGCCTTCCAAGACGGCAATGTCGACAGCGCGATCTTCTGCGCCGGCATGGGCATGGGTCTCGTGCACGATGTCGTGCCGGTCAAGGTTCTGCTCGACCGCATGGTCAAGGAAGCCGAAGAGACCATCAACAGCATCAAGGCGTCCTTCTGATCGCATAACACGCTCCACACACCATCCTTTCTATACATCCACCCCTATTTTCTTCCCCCCACTCAAGGCGCGGATGCAGCCGCGTCCGCGCCGCAGCAACAGCGAGAGCCGCCCCTTTTCCCGGGGGCGGCTCTTCTATATATCGTTTAGATATCGTTGTTTCCCCGGACAGTGTGCGGCGCATACGCCGCGCGCCGGGCAGCAAGAAGGCCGCAGCGCATATGCGCTGCGGCCTTTTGATCGTGATCGTGTTTTTGCGCGCGGACGGCTTACGGCTGCTCGCCGGGATCGCTGTTCGGAGCGTCCGCATCCGGTGCGGACGGTGCCTCCGGCTGGGCCGGCGCTTCCGCTTCCGGCTGCGGCGCAACGGGCGCCTCGTCCATTCTGCGGATGACCTTCGCCGGCGGCTCAATGGTGTCGTCCGGGTGGACGGGCATCACACCGTGCTCACAGTAGTAGCGGAAGTCATCGCCCTCGATCGTCTCGTGGATGAGCAGGTACTCCGCGAGGCCGGTCAGCAGGTCGGCGTGCTCGCGCAGCAACGCCTCGCACTTGGCGTAGGCCTGGTCGAAGAGGTGCTTGACCTCCTCGTCGATCGTGGCGGCGGTCTCCTCGGAATAGCTCTTCGTGGTGCCGAAATCGCGGCCGATGAAGATGCTGTGGCTCGAATCGTCGAACGAGATCGGGCCGAGCTTCTCGGACATGCCGTATTTCATGACCATGTCGCGGGCGATGTTCGTCGCCTGCTGGATATCGTTGGACGCGCCGGTGGAGATATCGTCAAGGAAGAGCTGCTCGGCAATGCGGCCGCCGAGCGCGGAGACGATGCTGTCAAACATCTCGCCGCGGGACGTGAAGTTCTCGGCGTCCTCGGCCTTGCGATACCAGGTGAAGCCGCCGGCAGCGCCGCGCGGGATGATGGTGATATAGTGCACGGGGTCGGAGTTCTTGAGGAAGAACGACGCGATCGCGTGGCCGGACTCGTGGTACGCCGTCAGGCGGCGCGCACGCTCGGACACGACGCGGCTCTTCTTCTCCGGGCCCATGACGACCTTCAGGATCGCCTCGTCGATATCCGCCTGCATGATGAAGCGGCGCTTGCTGCGCGTGGCCATGATGGCGGCCTCGTTGAGGAGGTTCTCCAGATCCGCACCGGCAAAGCCGGCCGTGCCGCGCGCGATGCTCTTGAGATCCACATCGTCGCCCAGCGGCTTGCCGCGGGCGTGAACCTTCAGGATCTCCTCGCGGCCCTTGATATCGGGCAGACCCATATACACGCGCCGGTCAAAGCGGCCGGGGCGCAGCAGCGCGTTATCGAGAATGTCGGCGCGGTTGGTCGCCGCCATGACGATGACGCCCTCGTTATTCGTAAAGCCGTCCATCTCGACGAGCAGCTGGTTGAGCGTCTGCTCGCGCTCGTCGTGACCGCCGCCGAGACCGCTGCCGCGCTGGCGGCCGACCGCATCGATCTCGTCGATGAACACGATGGCCGGGGCGACCTTCTTGGCCTGGTCGAACAGATCGCGCACACGCGATGCGCCGACACCGACATAGAGCTCGACAAAGTCCGAGCCCGAAATGGACAGAAACTGCACGCCTGCCTCGCCCGCGACCGCGCGGGCCATGAGCGTCTTGCCGGTGCCCGGAGGGCCGACGAGCAGCACGCCCTTGGGGATGCGCGCGCCCATCGCGGTATAGTTCTGCGGGCGCTTGAGGAAGTCCACGATCTCGGACAGCTCCTCTTTTTCCTCTTCCGCGCCGGCGACATCGGCAAACGTGACCTTCTTGAGGTTGTCCTCGCCGGTGCGCGTGTGCGCCTTGCCGAACTTGCCGACGCCCGGCGCTCCGCCGCCGCCCGCCTTGTTCATGAGCAGGTACCACACGCCGATGAACAGCACGATCGTGATCAGGTACGGCAGGATGGACATCCACCACGGCGCCGTCCAGCCCTTGACGTAATCATACTCCGTCAGCACGCCGCTGGCGGTCTGCTGCTCGATCAGATCCCCCAGATCCTCACGGAACCAGGTGGGGCTCGGAAGTGTCTTTTTGATTGTCGTGTTGCCGTCGCTGTCCGGAGAATAGAGGTTGAGCGTGAGCTCATCTCCCTCGAGGCAGAACGACTTGACCTGCTCCTGGCGGAACAGTTCCTCGATCTCGGAATAGGTGTATTCCTTCTGCTCTGCCGGTGTGGTCAGATAGAAGATGACGGCGAGAATGATCACGCCGATCAGCAGGTAGAACCCGATGCCTCTGGCACGGTTCTTATCAGGTTTCAAATCAAATCACATCCTTTATGGGATCCGCGCCGGGCGCTCAGGTGGAGTAGACCTCCGGCTTGAGCACGCCGATATACGGGAGATTGCGGTATTTTTCTGCGTAATCGAGCCCATAGCCGACGACGAACGCATCCGGCACCTCAAAGCCGGCATAGGCGGCGTGGATCGGCGCCTTGCGGCGGGCGGGCTTATCGAGCAGGGTGGCAATGGTGATGGAGGCAGGCCGGCGGACGCTGAGATAGTCCTTGAGATAGTGCAGCGTGACGCCGCTGTCGAGAATGTCCTCAACGAGGATGATGTCGCGGCCCTCGATGTCCTGATTCAGGTCCTTGTTGATCTTCACGGCGCCGGTGGTCGTGGTCTGGTTGCCGTAGGACGACACAGCCATGAAATCGACCGAGCACGGGATGGTCACGCTGCGCATCAGGTCGGCCATAAACACAAAGCAGCCCTTGAGCACGCCGACAAACAGCGGCTCGCGGCCGTCGAAATCTCTGGAAATCTGAGCACCCAGCTCCGCCGTGCGCGCCTGGATCTCCTCGGCGGACAGCAGAACGGACGCAATGTCATCTCTCATATCGCTCATAGTATTCTCCCCCATATGTCTGGATCTGTTCCATTCGGATGCAGATCATGGTTTGCCCCGGCGCCGCCGCGCATTGCTCGGCAACGCCGAAACCGGCGATGGCCGCCGGCGCATCTGCCGCGCGGATGATCGGCACGCGGTCGCGCTCGGCCTGTGTCAGCCCCCGTTCGGCGAACAGGTCGCTCACGCGCTTCGTGCAGCCGCGCCCCGCCAGACGAATCCGGTCGCCCGGACGCCGCGGCGTAACAGATAGTTTATCATGGATGATCGCAGATTTAAAGCAAAAAGTGGTGAACGCGCTGTGAATTTCACGAAACGGTTCCGGCACGCCGACCGTGACGCGCAGCCCCAGCTCCGGGATCTCCACCGTCTCACCCGGACGCAGAATGTGCGTCCCGAGCGGCGGCAGCGCCTGCGCGCCGAAAAACAGCCGACCCTGCTCGCGCGTCACGCGCAGGCCGGGCACATCGGCATGGCCGAGCCCTTCCCCGTCACACAGCCGCTCGAGCGCCAGCAGATGCCGGCGCGACAGTTCCCGTCCGGCCGCCTGCTGCAGCGCACGCACGCGCACCGGGCGCGGCAGCGCCAGCAGCTCGGCGATCGGGATGCCCTCTGCGGGCATCTGCCCAGCCAGAAAATCCGCAGCCAGCCCACTGAGAAACGCCTCGTCCTCGCGCAGGAGCGCTGCCGTGTCGGCCGCGTGCTGCACGAAGGCGGGATTCACGCTCTCGAGCGCCGGCACGGCATGGTGCCGGACGCGGTTGCGGGCATAGGCATCGGCCGCGTTCGTGCTGTCCTCCACGTGCGGGATGGCATGGGCGGTCAGGTAGGCCTCCGCCTGCGCGCGCGTCGTGTCCAGCATCGGGCGCAGGAGCTTGCCGCGCTGCGGCGGGATGCCGGTCAGGCCGCGCAGGCCGCAGCCGCGCGCGAGGTTGAGCAGCAGCGTCTCGGCGTTGTCATCCGCCGTGTGCGCCGTGGCGATCCAGTCGTAGCTGTGCGCCTGCGCGCATTGCGCCAAGAACGCATAGCGCAGCTCGCGCGCGGCGGCCTCAGTGCCCATGCCGCGCACGGACGCAACATCGCCGCGCCCGGCATAAAACGGCACGCCCAGTTTCTTGCACTGCGCGCGCACGAACGCCTCGTCGCGGTCGCTCTCCGCGCCGCGCAGCCCGTGGTTGAAGTGCGCACAGCCGACGGCAAAGCCGCGCTGCGCGCCCAGCGCCGTCATCCGGTGCAGGAGGTACATGGAGTCCACCCCGCCGGACACGGCACACAGCACACGCACGCCGGGCATGATGGCATCAATAGTCATCGTCGTCGTACTTCTTCTCGATGGCCGCGAAGGATGTGTACTCCGGCAGCCACATGAGCTCGAGCGTGCCGGTCTCGCCGTGGCGGTTTTTGAGGATGATTGCCTCGGCGAGGTTCGGATTCTCGCACTCCTTGTTATAATACCCGTCGCGGTAGAGCGCGAGCACGATGTCCGCGTCCTGCTCGATGGCGCCGGACTCACGGAGGTCGGACAGCATCGGGCGCTTATTCTGGCGCGACTCGTTGGCACGCGACAGCTGCGACAGGCAGATGACCGGAACATTGAGCTCCTTGGCCATGATCTTGAGCATGCGGCTCATGTCGGAGACGGCCTGCGTGCGGCTCTCATTCGACCAGCCGTGGCCGCTGCCGGCCGACTGCATGAGCTGCAGATAGTCGATGACGACAAGGCCAAGATTCGGGATGCGGCGGCACTGGGCGTTCATGTCCGCAACGGACAGCGACGGGTTGTCGTCGATGCGGATATCCGTCGCGCTGATGGTCGTGGCCGCGGCGCCGACGCGCCGCCACTCGTCCGCCGAGAGCTTGCCGGTCAGGAGCTTCTGGCTGTCGACCAGGCCCTCGCCCGCGAGCAGGCGCGTCGTGAGCTGCTCGCGCGCCATTTCGAGCGAGAACACCGCGACCGTCTTGCCGGACGTCTTGCCGACGTGCAGGGCAATGTTGAGCGCAAGGCTCGTCTTGCCCATGCCGGGACGGGCCGCGATGAGGATGAGCTCGCCCGCGTTCAGACCGAGAATCGTCTGATCCAGATCCGGCAGGCCGGTGACAAGACCGGGGATGCCCCCGCCGCTGCTCGCCGCCTCGGAGAGGTTTGCATACACGCGCTGGATGACCATGCTGATCGGCTGCAGGCCGCCGACATTGCGTCCCTGCCGGAGCGCATAGATCTTGCGCTCGGCCGCCTCGAGCATGGCGTCCGCTCCGCCGGAACCCTCAAAGATCATGGTGTTGATCTCATCGGCCGCCGTGTGCAGATTGCGCAGCAGCGCCTGATCGCGCACGATGGCCGCGTACTTGAGCACGTTCGCCGCCGTGGGCGTGACCTGCATGACCTCCATGAGGTACTGCTGCGTCGTGTCCTTGTACACACCGCGGACCTTCATCTGCTCGAGCACCGTGACCGCGTCCACGCTCTGCCCGTAGGAGAACATGGCGAAGATGGTGTCAAAGATATCGCGGTTGGCCTGAATATAAAATTCGTCGGACTTGACCTTTTCGATCACATCCGGGATGCAGCTCGGGTCGATGAGCATCGCACCGATGACTGCCTGCTCCGCCGGAGCGGAATGGGGCGGCTGTCTGCCCAGCAGCTCCTCCATGACGGGTCCCTCCCTCGCCTGCGCGCGGTTTATTTCTCTTCGATGACCAGCACGTGGATGGTGCCGGTGACTTCATAGCCGAGCTTGCACTTGACCTCGTACGCGCCGAAGCTCTTGATGGGTTCGGCCTGCACGATCTTCTGCTTTTCAATGGTAAGGTCAAACTGCTCGTGCAGCGCGTCGCTGATCTCCTTCGAGGTAACGGAGCCGAAGAGCTTGCCGTTGCTGCCGGCCTTCGCCGCGATCTTCACCTGAATGGCGCCGAGCTTTTTGGCGTTTTCCTCCGCCTCGGCCTTCTCGCGGGCGATCTGCGCCGCCTTGGCCTTCTCCTTCAGGCGGAAGGCGTTGAGATTGTCGGCCGTGGCCTCCGTCGCAAGCTTGCGCGGCAGGAGATAGTTGCGGGCATAACCGTCGGACACTTCCTTGAGCTCGCCCTTTTTGCCCTGGCCCTTGACATCCACATTCAAAATTACTTTCATAACAAGATACTCCTTTGCTTAATTTTCCAGATTCTCGTCGATCGCCTTGCGCGCCATCTGCACCGCCTGCGCGACCGACACGTCATGCAGCTGCACGGCTGCCGACGAGCGGCTGCCGCCGCCGCCGAGCGCCTCCATGACCAGCTGCACATTCAGTTCGCCGATCGAGCGCGCGGAGATGAACACATCCCCGTCGCCCATCGGATAAATGACCATGGACGCCGTGACCCCGGCGATGTTGAGCAGTTCATCCGCCGCCTGCGCCGCAACGATGCGGTCCTGCGGCTCGGTAGGCGCGGCAATGGCAATGTCCGCGCGGTAGATAGACGCCGTCTGCAGGATCTTATAGCGGGCGACCGTGTGCTCCATGTCCGTCTGCAGGAGCTTTTTGACCTCCGAGGTATCGGCCCCGGCGCGGCGCAGGAACGCCGCCGCCTCAAATGTGCGCTCGCCGGTGCGGACGGTGAAGTCCTTCGTATCGAGCATGATGCCCGAGAGCATTGCCTCGGCCTCCACGCGCAGGATGTCCGGCTGCTCGACCAGCTCCTCGAGCAGCTCCGTCATCAGCTCGCAGGCCGACGACGCATACGGCTCGTGGAAGCTCATGGTCGCGTTGGTGATGTAGGTCGCCGCACGGCGGTGGTGGTCGATGACCGCCACGCGGGTGCAGGCTTCGAGCAGGTTGCGGTTTTCCACCTGATCCGGGCGGTTGGTGTCTACCACGACGAGCAGCGTGCGGCTGTCGGCATGCAGATACGCCTCCTGCGGAGACAGGAACGCTTTGCCGTACTCCGGCACGCGCAGCATCCGGTCACGCAACTGGCCGGCGGCCGTCTTGTTCGCATCCATGACGATGCGGCAGGGCGTGCCGAGCTTGCGCGCGATGCAGCAGACGCCGGCGGCCGCGCCGAGCGTGTCCAGATCGGAGAATTTATGGCCCATGACGTAGACCTTGGACGAGTCCTGAATGAGCTGGCTGAGGGCGTTGGCCATGACGCGGGACTTGACCTTCGTGCGCCGCTCGACCTCGCCGCCGCGGCCGCCGAAGAATTCGAACGTGACGCGGTTTTTCACCACGGCCTGGTCGCCGCCGCGCGAGAGCGCCATCTCGGTGCCGAGAATGGCGAAATTATAGCATTCATCGAGGCTGTCGCCGTCGCGCCCGATGCCGACGCTGACGGTGGCGCGGATGCCGCTCGGGCTGGTCACGGCGTGCACGCTGTCGAGCAGGGATGCGAACTTGTTCTCGCGCAGCTCGTCAAGATGCCGCTCCTCGAACACGTACAGATACCGGTCACGGTCGTAGCGGCGGAAGAAGCCGCCCTTGCCCTCGCACCACTGCAGGAGCTTGTCCTCAATGGCGTCGCGCAGCTCGTTGCGCTTGCGGTCGGTCAGGCCGCGGATGAGCTCATCGTAGTTATCGATGACGATGACGGCGATGATCGGGCGCGAAGCGTAATACTCCAGCCGGATCTTTTCATAATCCGTGACATCGACCCAGTAGGTGATGCCCATGTAGCTGGCAGCATCGTCCGGATTCGTGCGCACGAGGTTGCCGTGGATCTGATACTTATGGCCCTGATACTCCAGCAGCTCCGGGCACTGGGTATTGCCCTCGAGCAGCCAGCGGCCGGAAAACTCCGGGATCACGTCCGTGATGCGCATATCGACCGTCGGCTTGTGCCGGCCGCAGAGATCGAAAAAGTTCTGGTTGGCCCAGATGACCTGCGAATCTGCCGGACGAAAGACCGCCATCGGCAGCGGGAAATTCTGCAGGGTATTATTTCGTGCAGACTCCGTATCATAGGTGACGGATTCAATATATCGTTCGAGCGTGCGGCGCTTGCGCGCGCGCATGATGACCGAATAAATGATGAGCAGCAGAATGATGACGCCCTCGCAGATCGACAGCCAGAGCCGGTCGGAGAAGAAGAACGTGATGACTGCAAACACGATCAGAAACAGCAGAAACATCCGCGAATTGGGCATCAGCGCCCGCTGCAGCTTGGATTCATTGGGTACATTGCTGACTTTGGGGTCTCGCATCGTCATACCTCCTTGCACCCTGCGGGGCAAAAGCTATTACCCCTATGATAATCAATGATTATATCAGATTCTATCCGTATTGACAAGACGCTTTCCTGCTGAAGATTCGTGAAAGGAGCGTGCGCATGAAAGCAATTTTACTGGCCGGCGGTCAGGGCCGGCGGCTGCGCAGCATCACCGGAAGCCTGCCGAAACCCATGGTGCCGCTCGTCGGCGTGCCGGTGCTCGACCGGCTGCTGGATCTGCTGCGGCGCAACGGCTTCACGGACGTGTGCATGACGCTGTGCTACCGGCCGGAGGTCATTCAGGAGCACTGCGGCGACGGCAGCAGCTACGGCGTGCACCTGAAATACCGCATCGAATCCGAACCCCGCGGCACGGCCGGCGGCGTGCGCGCGTGCAGCGACTTTTACGGCAGGGAGGATTTTCTCGTCATCAGCGGCGACGCCGCGTGCAGCTTTGACCTGCTGGGCCTCTATCGCCGGCACCAGCAGGCGGACGCGGCCGTAACGATCGCACTCTACCCGAACGCAGAGCCGCTGCAGTATGGGCTCGTGCTGCAGGACCGGCAGGGGCTTGTGCAGCACTTCATCGAAAAACCGGACTGGGAGCACGTCGTGACCGATCTCGTGAACACCGGGATCTATATTGTCTCCCCGCGGGCAATGGCCTATGTGCCGGAAGATCAGCCGTTTGATTTTGCCAAAGATCTCTTCCCGCTGCTGCTCGCGGCGCACGAGCCGATCCTCGGCGTGCCGATGGACGGCTACTGGTGCGACATCGGCACGCCGCGCGCCTACTACCGGTGCAGTCTTGACGTGCTTGACGGGCGGCTGAGCCCGGCGCAGCCGGACGCTCCGGACGACCTGCCGCCGCAACTCCCGCACGCAGACCCGAACCGCCGCACCGTCCCCTGCCGCGACCGCGCGCACCTGATGCGCACGGTCTCGGAGGCCATGATGGAGGCCGGGGCGGACTTTACCGACGGGCTGCACCTGCGCGACGGCGGCTGGGAGCTGAGCATCCGGCCGGACGCGAACGCTTCCGCCCTGCAGGTCGAGGCAAACGCGCCGGACGCCGCTGCCGAGACGGCGCATCTGCTCGAACTGATGGAGCGGGACGAAAACCAATAGAGCGAGAATAGCGCGCAAAAACCGCCGCATCCAAGATGCGGCGGTTTTCCCCTCGGCCGAAAGGATTTTCGGCCGAGGAGAAAACCCGAAAACACAAATGGGTTTGTGCTTTCGGAGTGCATCTCATTCGAGGCGGGCCTTGCCCCCTCGAGCTCCCCCGCTGCGCGGTCGTCTCTTGCCGCAGCGACTGCTTCCAACTGCTGCAAAAACCGCCGCATCCAAGATGCGGCGGTTTTCTGATACTTATTGCTTATAGTGGTGTGCGTCCTCGAGGACCATTTCCTTGACCTTCATCAGGCGCACCTTGGTCGAACTTTCGTTCTCGTCCAGCTTCATGGAGATATAACGAATGTTCTGCTCCAGCTCGGGGATCATAACGTATTCGAGCGCGTTGACGCGGCGGCGGGTCTTTTCGATCTCCTGCGCGAGCATCTGCGTGGTCTTTTCGACCTGCGCGAGCTCGAGCATGTCCTTGAACACCTCCGCCAGCTTCTCGAGCGCATCGTCCAGCTCACCGGACGTCTGCGCAAATCCGTACGGGAAGATCTCGGACGGATCGCTGTTGCGGGTCTGGAAATCGTAGACCGGCACGTTCACGCTCATGATGTTCTGATAGGTCATGCCCAGCTCGACGCTCTGCCGCGGGTAGAGCAGCGACTGTTCGAGCATTTCCGGGGACATGATCGCGGACGCGACCGACAGAGAGCCGAACGCCTCCGTGAGTCCCTGCTCGACCTTCGCACGCAGCTGCTTGTTCAGGCGCACGTTGTCGAGGAACTGACGCATCAGCTCGTCACGCTTATCCTTGAGGAGCTTATGACCCCTGCGAGCGGTCTTCAACCGGCCCTTGAGCTGGTTGAGCACCATTCTTGTCGGGGTAATCGCTGTATTTGCCATCAAATCACCTCACTTGGTAAGTCTGCGGGACGGATGCAATCAGGTCTCGGGCATATACTTTTCGATCAGCTCGGGCTTGATACGCTTGAGCTCGGTGCGCGGCAGCAGGCTCAGCAGCTCCCAGCCGAGGTTAAGGGTATCCTCAATGGTGCGGTTGGTGTTGTTGCCCTGATTGACGTAGCGCTGCTCAAATGCATCGGCGAACTTCGCAAACTGCTTGTCGTCGTCGGACAGGGCCGCCTCGCCCAGAATGGTCATGAGCTCCTTGGCGTCCTTGCCGCGGGCATAGGCCGCGAACAGCTGGTTCATCGTGCCGGAGTGGTCCTCACGGGTCTTACCCTCGCCGATGCCCTTATCCTTCAGACGCGACAGGCTGGGCAGCACGTCCACGGGCGGAATGATGCCCTTGCGGTACAGGTCGCGGGAGAGGATGATCTGGCCCTCGGTGATGTAACCGGTCAGGTCGGGGATCGGGTGGGTCTTGTCGTCTTCGGGCATGGTCAGGATCGGGATCATGGTGATCGAGCCGGACTTGCCGATGCGGCGGCCAGCGCGCTCGTAGAGCGTGGCCAGGTCAGTGTACAGGTAGCCGGGGTAGCCGCGGCGGCCCGGGACTTCCTTCTTTGCCGCGGAGACCTCACGCAGAGCCTCGGCGTAGTTGGTGATATCGGTCAGGATGACCAGCACCTGCATGTCCTTTTCAAAGGCCAGGTACTCGGCCGCGGTCAGCGCCATACGCGGGGTGGCAATACGCTCGACGGCGGGGTCGTTGGCAAGGTTGGAGAACACGACCGTGCGGTCGATGGCGCCGGTGCGGCGGAACTCCTGAATGAAGTACTCGGACTCCTCGAACGTGATGCCGATGGCGGCGAAGACGACGGCGAAGTTCTCGTTGTCGCCCAGCACCTTCGCCTGGCGCGCGATCTGCGCGGCCAGCGCGGCGTGCGGCAGGCCGGACGCCGAGAAGATCGGCAGCTTCTGGCCGCGGACGAGGGTGTTCAGGCCGTCGATGGTGGAAACGCCGGTCTGGATGAACTCCGCCGGGTAGGCGCGGGCTGCCGGGTTCATCGGCAGGCCGTTGATGTCGCGGTGCTCCTCGGCGAGGATCGCCGGGCCGCCGTCGATGGGCTCGCCCATGCCGTTGAAGACGCGGCCGAGCATATCCTCGCTCACGCCCAGCTGCAGCGGGTGGCCGAGGAAGCGGACCTTCGACTGTGCGAGGTTGATGCCCTGTGCGCTCTCAAAGAGCTGCACGACCGCGTGGTCGTCCTCGACCTCGAGGACCTTGCAGCGGCGGACTTCACCGTTCGGGAGCTCGATCTCGGCCAGCTCGTCGTAGGTCACGCCTTCGACGTTCTTGACGATCATCAGAGGGCTGGCGATCTCCTGGATCGTTTTATACTCTTTAATCACTGCTCCTCACCTCCGGCGATAATCTCTTTGATCTGCGCGGTCATGTCCGCGGCGATCTTGGCATAGACCTGCTCGTACTCGTCGCTCGGCACGCTCTTGGCGCGGCCGATGTCGACGCGGGCAGGGATGGCAAAGAGCTTCTGCATCGGTGCGTTCTTCTCGAGCGCGTCGCGGCACTCGGCGTCATAGTGCAGAATGAGGCCGAGCAGCAGGAACTGACGGCGGTACTCGGAGTAGCTGTCGATGTCGACGAAGGCGTTCTGCTGCAGGAAGTCCTCACGGATCATCTTGGCCGTCTCCATCGTCAGGCGGTCAGCCGGGGACAGCGCGTCCTGGCCGACGAGGCGGACGATCTCCTGCAGTTCGGATTCCTGCTGCAGGATGCTCATGGCCTTGTCGCGGTTGGCCATATATTCCTCGCCGAACGTGGCCTCATACCACGGCTTGAGCGAGTCGACATACAGCGAGTAAGACGTCAGCCAGTTGATGGCCGGGAAGTGGCGGGCATACGCCAGGCTCGAATCGAGCGCCCAGAACACCTTGACGATACGCATGGTGGCCTGCGAGACCGGCTCGGAAATGTCGCCGCCCGGAGGCGAGACAGCACCGATGGCGGTGACGGAGCCGCGGCGGTCGCCCTCGCTGCCGATGCAGCGGATGCAGCCGGCGCGCTCGTAGAACTGCGCGATGCGGGACGCGAGGTAGGCCGGGTAGCCTTCTTCGCCGGGCATCTCTTCCAGACGGCCGGACATCTCACGCAGGGCCTCGGCCCAGCGGGAGGTGGAGTCAGCCAGAACGGCGACGTCATAGCCCATGTCACGGAAGTACTCGGCGATGGTGATGCCGGTATAGATGGACGCCTCACGCGCTGCCACGGGCATATCGGAAGTGTTGGCGATGAGCACGGTGCGCTTCATCAGCGGCTCGCCGTTGCGCGGGTCAGTCAGCTCCGGGAACTCCATGAGAACGTCGGTCATCTCGTTGCCGCGTTCGCCGCAGCCGATGTAGACGACGACGTCCACGTCCGACCACTTGGCGAGCTGGTGCTGCACGACGGTCTTGCCGCTGCCGAACGGGCCGGGCACGGCGGCCGTGCCGCCCTTGGCGATCGGGAAGAGCGTGTCGATGATACGCTGGCCGCTGTTCATGGGCTTGTTCGGGGCAAACTTCTGCGCGTAGGGGCGCGCGATACGCACCGGCCAGCGCTGGATCATGTTCAGCTCGTGGTCGACGCCGTTGGCGTCGGTGAGCACGGCGACGGTCTGGTCGACCGTGAAGTCGCCGCCGGTGATGCTCTTGATCGTGCCCTTCATCTGCGGGGGCACCATGATCTTGTGCAGGATGGCCGTCGTCTCCTGGACGGTGCCGATCACGTCGCCGCCGGTGACGGCGGTGCCGGGCTGCACAACGGGGTCAAAGTGCCAGACGCGCTCGCGGTTGAGCGCGGGCACCTCGATGCCGCGGGTGATGTTGGAGCCGGTCAGGTCGCGGATCTCGGGCAGCGGGCGCTGGATACCGTCATAGATATTCTCCAGCATGCCGGGGCCAAGCTCCACGGACAGCGGCATACCGGTGGTCTCGACCTTCGCGCCGGGGCCAAGGCCCGAGGTCTCCTCATAGACCTGGATGGACGCGCTGTCGCCGGTCATATTCAGGATCTCGCCGATCAGGCGCTGCTCGCCGACACGCACAACGTCGGAGACGTTGGCATCGGCAAGGCCATTGGCCACGACCAGCGGACCGGAAACTTTTGTAATGGTTCCGCTCAATTTCATTCTTCCTTTCCTTAAAGGATATCGGAGCCAACCGCTCGCTCGACGGCCGCCTTGAGCGCGGTCTGGCCGAGGCCGAGGGGGCCTTCCCTGCCGGGGATCAGGATGATGGCCGGCTTGGGAACATCTTTGAATTTGTTGATCTCATGCTGAAGCTCCTGCGCCAGATTCTCTTCGACATAGATGATGGCGTAGTCCTCAGAGTCTTTCGTCAGGCGGCGCAGCGTCTCGCGCGCCTCCTCGGCATTGGCGACCGGGCAGGCCTCGAGGCCGAGCGCCTTGAAGCCCATGACGGTCTCCGCACCGCCGACAACTGCAATTTTAAGCATAAGTCTCACGCAGCCTTTCCCGGATGACCGCGGGCTGAAGCCCTGCGAGTCTGCCCGTCAGGATCATTCTGGCGGCCGTGGTCTCGTTTTCCATGGCGGCGAGATAAGCGGACACATGCGCCGCGCCGAAGCTGCGCAGCTTGGCCGCGCGGATGTAGTCCATGAGCGCGTTGTCGCACAGCAGCTCAAACGCCGTCAGCGCGCCGCCGCTCATGGCCGCCGCGCCGGCAGCCGCCGCATTGCCCAGCCACGTGTTGCCGTAGAGCGCGGTGAGCGCCTCGGCCGAGTCGAACGCCGCGAGCACGCGGTCCGTGCCGATCGTGCCGCCCGGGATGAGCGCGGTCTTGAGAAAGTCCGCGTCCTTGGCCATGCGGCGCGTGCGCACGGCAGCGCGCAGGTTCGCGCTGTCGATCTGCAGCTGCACATAGCCTCTGGCAAAGCCGCCGTCGCTCAGGCCGTCGGAAAGCGCGAGCATCTGCGCGAAATACGCGCGGTCGAGCTCGAAGTCCGCTGCCTGCGGATTGGTCGTGCGCGCCAGGATCGCGGCGGCGCTGACCATGGCCTGCGCCAGAATGGGCGGGATGTCGCGGTAGTCCTCCTCGAGAAACGCCGTGAGCAGTTTCTGCGGCGCCACGGTGCCGCGCTGCGACAGGATCGCATCGCACTCCACGCCCATCGCCCGCGCCTTGATGAGCGCCTTGGCATTGTGGTAGTCATACTTGAGGCGGAACAGCTGCACGAGCTGCGCCTCCGGGACCATGCCCTCGACCTCATCGAACAGCGCCGCGATGTGCGCCTCGAGCGCAGCGCCGGCTTCCTTCGCGGACAGGCCGCTCAGGTCGCCGTAGCCGCATTCCTCCAGGATCTTGGCCGCCTCGTCGTTCGTGGGCGCGTCGATCATGCGCTCCATGCGCTCAGCGGAAAGCATTTTGGTCTCGCGGGCTGCCAGCATTGCCGTAATCGCAAGGTAATTCGTATCTTTTACTTTAGACAATTCGGTTCCTCCCTCATGCGGCGCAGCACTCTGCGCCCCATATAGGATAATTCATTCCCCCCGCACGGGGCGGGGCAGGTCACGCGCCGAACAAGACCTCGGCAACCTGAGCAGCCAGATCACTGCGGCAGAGCTCTGCGATCGTCTCCACGGCACAGTTGACCTCGATATCTCCCTGCTGGAGCACAAACCCGGCGCGCAGGTCGCGCGTGGCCTGGCTCATGGTGAGCCGGCCGGGCTTGCCCTGCTGCGCGAGCAGCGCATTGGCAGCGTCCACGACCGCCTGACCGCACGCGGCCTGATCCTTGGCGTTGAACACCAGGGTCTCGGTACCGGTCGTCGCGGCCTGCGCGGCGAGTTTGGCCAGATACGCCACGTAGTCCGCCTGCGGCATGGTGCAGATCTTATCGAGCGCGGCGGCAAACGCCGCGTCGACCATCTCCTGCTTGAGGGCAAGGACGCTCTTTCTGGCTTCCATTTCCGCCAGACGGCCCATGCGCTGCACGCGGTCCTCGCACGCTTTCACACCGTCGCGGACGCGGGCCCAGTACTGGTCCTGCGCCTGTTTGTCATAATCGGCACGGATCTCGGCGCACCTGGCCTCGGCTTCGGCCGCGATGGCCTTCGCCTGCTCCTGCGCGTCCGCCTCGATGCGGCCGGTGATTTTTTCAATACCATTCATAGATCTTTGTTCCCTTCTGTCGGAAGAGGATGGGGATTACTTCAAGCCGTTGAGCATCAGGAAGGATGCCAGCAGGCAGAGGATGGCGTAGAACTCAACCGTGATGCAGAAGATCATGCCCTTGGACCAGTCGTCGGGCTTCTTGGCCAGAATGTTCAGGGACGCGGCAGCGACCTTGCCCTGAGCGATGGCGGAGATCAGACCGCCGAGCGCAATCGGCAGGCAGGCTGCGAAGTACTGCAGGCCCTGAGCGACGGTCAGCGGAGCGGCAGCGTTAGCAGCGAAGATCTGATTCTGAGCCAGGAACCAGATAACGAAGCCGTACAGGCCCTGGGTGCCCGGGATGACCTGCATGATCATCGCTTTGCCGAACTTGCTGGGATCTTCCGAAACGAGACCTGCGCCGGCCTCACCGGCGATGCCGGTGCCCTTTGCAGAGCCAATGCACGCGAGCGCCGCTGCGAGCGCAGCGCCGAGAAGGCCGAGAGCCAGACCACCGATGGATTCGAGAAATGCCATTTTCATTTTCCTCCTTAAATATCTCTTGAATACGAATGATTAGAAATTATGATTTTCCACGTCGACATAGCGCGTGTTGATCTCGAGCGGGCGGAACGGTTTGCCGCCGTCGACATAGAACTTGCCGAAGAACTCCAGGCACTGCAGACGCAGGTCATGCACGAAGCAGCCGAGCAGGTTCAGGCCGAAGTTGAGCAGATGGCCCAACAGGAAGATGATGATGAACACGATCATCGACACGACCGTCACGCCGCCGCTCGACGGCATCGCGGCGAGGGTGTTGAACACCTGCGCGATGACGCTGCCGGCCAGCATCAGAGCCATGAGTCGGGAATACGAGAGAATGTCGCCGAACCAGCCGGTCAGGCCGTTGTAGACCGCGCCGAACACGGCGGTGACTTTGCCGAAGCCCTTGGCCTCGCGGCCGGAACCGTAGATCAGCATCAGAACGCCGATGCACAGCACGACCGGCACGCCGCCGATGTTGCCGATCTTGAGTACGAACAGCGCCAGGCCCGCGAAGATCACGAACCAGGTGCCCTCGTTGAAGATCGCATCGCCGACCTTGCCCTGACGGCACTCCATGACCATGTTCACGACCATGCCGGTCGAGAGCTGGATGAAACCGAGCACCATGGCGCCGATGAGGATCTGCGTCGTATCGGTCAGCGGGTCGAGCAGCGGGCTTGTCAGAATGCCGAGCTTGACGTCGTGACCAAACATGTTCACGATCGTCGGCACGGCGTTGCCGAAGAAGCCGCCTGTCACGATGCCGAGCAGGAACGTCGACACGCCGCAGGCGAACAGCAGCTCGCAGAAATACTTGCTGCCGCGTTTCGGCTTCATCTTGCCGAGCGCAACGAGCGCCGCGATCATCATCACAAGGCCGTAGCCCATGTCCGCCATCATGATGCCGTAGAACAAAATGAAAAACGGCGCCATGAGCGGGTTCGGATCGACCGTGCCGTAGGCCGGCAGGCTGTACATGTTCGTGACCATGTTCAGCGGTTCGGTAAATTTGTTGTTTTGTAGCTTGACCGGCACCTCTGGGTACTCGTCCTCCGTGGGATCGGCCAGATCCCAGGCGCAGTCATACTTTGCGAGCACCGCGGTGAGCTTGGCCTCCTCCGGCGCCGTGAGCCAGCCGCGCATGCACACGACGCTCTCGGTACCGACCAGGCGCTCTTCCGCCTCCGCGCGGCCGAGCTTCACGCTCGCGCGGTCGATGCAGAGCTTGAACGCATCCCGGTGCGGGGCAAAGGCGGCAATATCCGTCTCCGCCTGCTCACGCCTGCGGATGACGTCCGCGATCTGCTGCTGCGCGTCCTCAATGTTCTGCTTTGCCGTGCCCGGCGCGCCGTTCAGGTTTGCCAGCGTGAAGCCGGACGCGCGCAGCGCCGTGATGGCTTCCGTCAGCTCCTCTTTCAAACAAATGAGCAGCACATAGTGCTGTTCCTTGTCCGAAGAGATCTCATACAGCTGCGACTCGGGCGCAGCGTCCGCCAGCGCTTTTGCAGCCTCGGCAAGATCCACTGCCGCGGGCAGCATACCCAGAGAAATGCGGGTCCTTACGGTTTCGCCCAGATCCAGCGGCAGGTCGAGTGTCTGCCACGGGCGCAGGGCCTCCATATTGCTGCGGAGCTTAGCCTCCTCGCCGTTGTAGCGGCGCACGGCCGCCTCCAGCTCCTCGAGCTGTGCGACTGCATCGAGCTCCTGACGGTACGCACCGTCATCCAGGAAATCCGCCTCCGTGACCTCCGGCCGGGAGCTGAGCAGCCTGGACTTGACCGGCGCATACTTGTCGAGCAGCTTGAGCGCGGCGGTCAGGCGCGTGAGTTCACTGCGCACCTCCGTCACATTGCCGCTCTCCTGACGCAGGACTGCGGCAGATTCCGCGTCCGCAAGCAAGGCGTTCGGTTCCGAGATCTGCACGCAGCCGAGCAGCATCAGATCCCGGAGCAGCTCATCTTTCTGCCGGCGAACGACCATGAGCCGCAGCTTTTTCATGTGTACAATGGCCATCAGCCGTTCACAATCCTTTCCACGATGAGTGATGCAGCCCGATCCAGATTGGTCTTAGCCTTGATGCGCATGGCAGCTTCCTTGTTCTTGGTCTCCGCCGCCAGCGTTTCCGCATCCGCCTTCGCCTTTTCATCCGATTTGGCCCGCAGCGTCTGCAGCTCCTGCTGCGCCTTACCGACGGCAGCCTCTATCACTGCCTTTCCCTCGGCCTGGGCCGCTTCCACTGCCGCCGCAGCGGCTGCCTGCGCGTCGGCTTTGATCTGTCTGGCCCGGTTTTCTGCGTCACTGATCGTTGTTATCGCCTCAAATGACATCCGTACACCTCCCTACGAATCAAACTGTTATTATGCCGCGCAACGCCCGTTTTCACGAACTGTTTCTACATAATGTAGGTATTTTACCTTATTCACCGCTGTTAATCAAGTGAAATTGCCCAAAATTGTCTGTCAAAATTCAAACACCTATGTGTTAAAAAACTATTGATCCTGCTAGCTTTTTCACGTCATTGACGAAAATTTAACGTTATCGGATTTGCATGATTTCTCGCAATGGGAACATTCATAATTTCTGATGAAAAAATGAACGAAATGTTGGGAAATGCAAGATTTCAACACTTAAAATGTTTTTCCACTTGCTATTGTGCCGGAAATAGCCTATAATATTTTTGCTAAAGTTAAAAAGTTTGAACTATATTCGCATATTCGGAGGTACTTTCATGGAAAGCAAACGCCGTTTCGGTGACCGCAAGGACGGCCGCCTGATCCAGTCCCTCGCACCGTTTTACAAGTTCATGCCCTACATCATGCCCACGAAGAACGACGCCTGCAATCAGTTTGAGGACTGCATTGAGATCACGAACACCGACCGCTGGCTGCGCCAGAAGCGCCTCGAGGGCTACAAGGGCCTCGGCTACCTGCATCTGTTCATTGCGGCCTACATCCGTATGGTCTCCATGCGCCCCGGCATCAACCGTTTCGTGGCCGGCCGGCGCATCTATGCGCGCAACAATATCGAGGTCGTGCTGACCGTGCGCCGCAGCATGTCCACCACCTCGAACGAGACGACCATCAAGGCCGTCTTCGCCCCGACGGACACGATCTTTGACGTCTACCGCAAGATGAACGAGAAGATCGACGAGATCAAGTACGGCGACCAGGACAACAACACCGAGCAGGTCGCCGGCGCGCTGCTGAAGCTGCCGCGTTTCCTGCTGCGCTTCGCCATCGGCTGCCTGCGCGTGATGGATTACTTCGGCATCATCCCGCAGAAGCTGCTCGACGCCAGCCCCTTCCACGGCTCGATGATCATCACCGATATGGGCTCGCTCGGCATCCCGCCGATCTATCACCACCTGTACAACTTCGGCAACCTGCCGATGTTCATCGCCTTCGGCGCAAAGCGCAAGGCGGTCGAGCTTGACCGCGAGGGCAAGCCGGTCGAGCGCAAGTACATCGACTTCATGGCCGTCATGGACGAGCGCGTGTGCGACGGGTACTATTACGCCTCCTCGTTCAAGTACATGAAGATGTTCATGCACAACCCGGCGCTGCTGGAAGTCCCGCCCGAGAAAGTGGTCGAGGATCTGTTCTGAGCATCCATACCTGCATAAGGAAAAACCTCCTGCGCTGCAGGAGGTTTTTGCATTTGTACGGCCACTCGCGCCTCCGGCGCCGACCGAACCGCACGCGCGGCCGAACACAGCAGCAGCATGATGAGCATGACAAAGATCACAAAGCGGAGTTTCTTCACCGCTCCCCCCTCCTCTGCTTTCGTTTGACACCAGTATACGCAGCCGCTGCAAAAAAAGCCGTCGCATCCTGACGGCGTACAGAAAACTTTGCGGAGGCAAAGATCCCCCGGCGCGGAGTGAGCCCGCGCCGGGGGATTTTTACGCATTCAGGGCAGCGCGATGCACCGCGAAAAAACAGGGCCATCCGTTCGGATGGCCCTGTGAGATATTATGCCTCGTCGTCCTGATTTGTGCTGAACTCCGCCAGCGTCAGGCCGGGATTTTTCTGCTCCGCCCAGCGGATGCTCCACTCATTGTTGAAAATGAGCAGGTTGTGGCCGCGGAAGTCCTGCACCCACTTCGTGTCGGAAGCGAGGTTGAGCGCCGTGGGGTCGGTGCCCTCGCTCGTGATCCAGCGGATATAGGAATACGACAGGTCGCGGCGGCGGATGTCGATGTTGTACTCATTCTTGAGCCGGTACTCCAGCACCTCGAACTGCAGCACGCCGACCGCACCGACGATGACCTCCTCCATGCCGCTGTTCGGCTCGTGGAAGATCTGGATGGCGCCCTCCTGCGCGATCTGGGTGACACCCTTGACAAACTGCTTGCGCTTCATGGTGTCCACCTGCGAGATGACGGAAAAGTGCTCCGGCGCGAACGTCGGGATGCCCTCGAAGCGTACGCGCAGCTTCGCATCGCAGATCGTGTCGCCGATGGAGAAGATGCCGGGGTCGAACACGCCGATGATGTCGCCGGCGTAGGCCTCATTGATGATCGCACGCTCCTGCGCCATGAGCTGCTGCGGCTGCGCGAGCTTGAGCGTCTTGCCGCCCTGCACGTGCAGGTACTCATGGTCGCGCTCGAACTTGCCCGAACAGATGCGCATGAAGGCGATGCGGTCGCGGTGGGCCTTGTTCATGTTCGCCTGGATCTTGAACACGAACGCGGAAAACGCCGGCTGCATCGGGTCGACCACGCCGTCGGCCGTCGTGCGCGGCAGCGGCGGCATCGTCATGTGCAGGAAGTTTTCCAGAAACGGCTCGACGCCGAAATTCGTCAGCGCAGAGCCAAAGAACACCGGACTGAGCCGGCCGGCGCGCACCTCGTCGAGGTCGAAGGCGTAGCCCGCGCCGTCGAGCAGCTCGATATCCTCGGTCAGCTTTTCGCGCTGGCGCGGCCCGATCAGCTCGTCGAGCCGCTCAACGTCCGTGAGCTCGCACTCGATGGGGCGGATCTTGTTCTGCCCGCGGTGAAACTCCTGAAACGCGAGGATCTCGCGGCGGTCGCGGTCGAACACGCCCTTGAAGTCGTGCCCGCAGCCGATGGGCCAGTTGACCGGATAAGTGCCGATGCCGAACTCGTTTTCCAACTGCTCCATGAGCTCGAACGGGTCGCGGGCCTCGCGGTCGAGCTTATTGATGAACGTGAAGATCGGGATGTGGCGCATGGCGCAGATCTTGAAGAGCTTGCGCGTCTGCGGCTCGATGCCCTTGGCCGCGTCAATGACCATGACGGCACTGTCCGCCGCCATGAGCGTGCGGTAGGTGTCTTCCGAAAAGTCCTGGTGGCCCGGGGTGTCGAGGATGTTGATGCAATAGCCCTCGTATTCAAACTGCATGACCGACGACGTGATGGAGATGCCGCGCTGCTTTTCGAGCTCCATCCAGTCCGAGACCGCGTGGCGCGCGGTCGCCTTGCCCTTGACCGAGCCGGCGAGCTGGATGGCCCCGCCGTACAGCAGCAGCTTTTCCGTGAGCGTCGTCTTGCCGGCGTCCGGGTGCGAGATGATCGCAAACGTCCGGCGGCGCTCGATTTCCTGTTTCAGATCCATAGTCCGCTCCTCTGTTGTTCTTTCGAATATCAAACCTAGATAGTATACCCGATTTTTCCCGCGAGTGCAACAAAAACCTGCCCGTCAGGCCGTCTGCTCGCGCAGATAGAGCGTGAGCGTGGCGAGGAAGATGTCCCTGGCGTCATAGCGCGGCGTGAGCGGGGCCAGCTGCGTGAAGAAATGCTCGCTGCCCAGCGACGCGCACAGCGCGTGCGCGCGCTCGAGTGCCGGGGTGTCCTCGTCCTCCGTCAGACGCATGGCCAGCTCCGGCAGCAGGAGCTTGAGATCGTAGATCTCCCCGCGCGGGTAGGCATACGCCTCGAGCACGCACTCCGCGCCCGCGAGTGCGCAGGCCGTCAGGTCGCCGGGGCGGTCGCTGAGGATGCGGTCGGTCAGCGGCGTGTCGCTGCGGAAAAAGTCCAGCATGGAGTCCGGCGGCGTCAGCTCCCGGCGCAGCAGCCAGAGCAGATAGTCGCGCGCGACGCCCTCGAGCAGCGTCTGCCCGTCGGGTTCGAACGTATAGGTATGGCCGATATAGCTGCCGAGCACGCGCAGCGTGTCCGTATAGCCGAGGGCGATGCTGTGACGCAGCGCGTCGGGGTCGAACTCCAGCAGCTTGCCCAGCGGCTCCGCCGGGGCGATGTAGGTCACGAGCGGGTGGTTGGTGTATTTTTTCTCCGGCGTCTCCGGCTTGAGGCCGATGGCGATGACGCGGTCAGCGCCGAGGCGGAACGCCGTGCCGATCGGCAGATTGTCCGAGTACGCGCCGTCGAGGTAGTTCTGCCCGTCGATCTCGCACATCGGAAACATCGGGTAGCACGCCGACGACGCGAGGATCCACTGCGGCAGGTAGCCGGGTGCAATGTCCTGCTTGCGCACCTCGACCGGCTGGAACGACGGGAAACGTGCCGTCATGAGTCCGAAATCCACCGGCGAGGCGAAAAAGCGCGCCTCGTCGAGATATTGGTGCACGAGCGCGCGATACGGCGTGATGTCCGCCGTACGGCGGTTGAGATCCGCCCAGTCCTTCACACGCGCGATGAGCTGCTCCGGGTGCTCAGCCAACGCCGCCAGCTCGCGCTTTTCGTGCGGCGTGGCGTCGGCGCGCTCGAGCATGATCTGCTCTTCCGTGATGTGCGTCCAGAGCTCCCACGCGCGGTCAAAATCGCCCTGCACCATCAGCGCCGCCGTGACCGAGCCGATGGACGTGCCCGTAACGATGTCAAACGGGATGCCCAGCTCCCGCATCGCCTTCCACGCGCCGACCTGATACGCGCCCTTCGTGCCGCCGCCGGCCAGCGCGATCGCCTGCTTCATGGTACATCCCTCCTTGGTTTCTGACATGTTAGTTTACACGCGGCGGGTACAAAAAGTCAATTCCGAATAGCAAGCACCGGAGGACAGCCTGTCCTCCGGTGCGCTTTTTCATGCCTGCAGTAGGGCGCGGCGGGCCTTCCAGTCCGGCAGATAGCGCGCGATGAGCGCGTAAAACTCCGCACCGTGGTTCATGTAGCGCAGGTGCGCCAGCTCGTGCACGACAACGTAGTCGATCGCCTCCGGCGGGTACTGCATCAGCCGCCACGAAAAGCAGATGTGCCCCTGCGAGCTGCAGCTGCCAAAGCGCGTGCGCGCGCCCGTGATGCGCACCTGTGTCGGGTAGAGGCCCATCTGCTTGGAATAATACGCCACGCGCTGCGGCAGATAGGCTTTTGCCTGCCGGATGTACGCCGCCCGCTCGGCGTCCGTCGGCTCCGGGTGCGCGGTGGCGCGGGCCTCCTGTTTGGCCACCCCGCGCGCGATCCATTCGGCGTGCGACGCGACAAAGCGGTCAATCGTTGCCCGCGGTGTCCGGTACGGCGCGCGCACGATCACGCGCCCGCCGCGCAGCTCGAGCGCCAGCGTGCGGCGGCCGGAGCGAATGAGTTCATACGGCTGCATGGCCTGTCCCCCCCTTTTTCTGTGGTATGCAAAAAATCACTCCGCGATCGCTTCTAATTCTTCCAACGACAGCGCCCGAATCAAAACCGCGTCGTCATTGGTGTCCTGCACATAATTCTTGAGCTTAGCCAAGGCGCAAAAATAGTCATTGTCTCCGATCACACAGTCTTTTGTCGTGCTGACCAGAACGATCTTCCAATCCGCCACCGGCTTTCCATCCACCGCATATTCCTTTTGCGGGGCTTTCGGCAAGACTGTCTCTGTCCCCTCTGTTAACGCGATCGCTCCAAATGGAGCACCATCCGGTTTGCCATAAAACTTCGGCGCAGCGAAGTATGCGCGGCTCCAATCTACGGGTGGCTTCTCTGCCCTTGCTTTGTGAAACAGACTCATTGCATATCTCCTACCCTTATTTTTTACTTTGTGAAACAGCATACACCATCCGCGCCCCGGTGGCAAGCTTGGCAGCCGCCGCGCGGTGTGCTATGATGGGGGTATCCATTCTTTGAGGTGATCGTATGTTCCGGATCGGCTGTCACATTTCCTCCGCAGGCGGGTACCTCGCCATGGCAAAGCGCGCGGAGGCGCTGGGCGCAAACACATTCGCGTTCTTCACGCGCAATCCCCGCGGCGGCAGCGCCAAACCCATTGAGGAAGCAGACATTGCAGCCTTTCACGCCGAATGCGCCCGCGCAGGCATCGACCGGCTGGTCGCGCACGCGCCCTACACACTCAACCCCTGCGCAGCCAAGGCGAACGTGGCGGAGTTTGCGCGCATGGCCTTTTCCGACGACCTGCAGCGCATGGAGCACACGCCCGGCCAACTCTACAATTTTCACCCCGGCAGCCACGTCGGGCAGGGCATCGACGTGGGCATTGAGAAGATCGCCGCGCTGCTCAATGAGGTCCTCTTCCCCGACATGGCCACGACCGTCCTGCTCGAGACCATGGCCGGCAAGGGCAGCGAGGTCGGCGGCCGCTTCGAGGAGCTGCGCGCCATCATCGACCGCGTGGAGCTGACGGAGCACATCGGCGTCTGCCTCGACACGTGCCACATCTGGGACGCGGGGTATGACATCGCCGGCGACCTTGACGGCGTGCTCGCGGAGTTTGACCGCGTGATCGGGCTCGAGCGCCTGCACGCCGTGCACCTCAACAACAGCCTCAACCCCTGCGGCAGTCACAAGGACCGGCACGCAAAGCTGCTCGACGGCTGCATCCCGCCGGAGGCGCTCGTGCGCGTCACCCGGCACCCGGCGCTGGCGGAGCTGCCGTTCATCCTCGAGACGCCGAACGACGACGCCGGGTACGCGCAGGAGATTGCGTGGCTGCGCGCGGCGCAAAATTAACGGAATCTGAACGCTCACTGTCCTGATTATTGGACTTTGCATGTGCTATGCTGTGATAAAAGGGAGAAAACAGAAACACAACATGGACATGGGAGGAGAAGAATCATGACCCTGCGAACGTACATTGACCACGCGATCCGCGACGGTGCCGCCTTTGACGCTGTCATCTGCGGCTGCGATGTGCAGCAGACCTTCTGCTGGCAGCCGGACATGTGCATCACGGACGCCTGCGAGGCGGAGTACCGCCCGCTGCTCGACGCCGAGATCCGCGTCCTGGCTGCCGCGCCGGGCGAGCGGTTTTCCATCATCGAGATCTGCACGGACAGGCTCTTTCTCGGCGACGCCTTTTCGCAGTGCGCGGCGGGCTACTGCAGCCCGCGCGAGTACCGGCGGCTGTTCCGTGCCGGATAAAATAAGCAGCACCCGCCCCGGAGCCGTTGGCTCCGGGGCGGGCGTTTCTATCGCCGCGCCCCGCATTCCGCGCAAGAGAACGTCCGCAGTGCAGCGGGGGGCTCGTGGGAGCAAGGCCCGCCTCTAATCAGATCTTGCGGTTTTTCAGCTGCTTTGCAGCTGAAAAACCGCCCCGGAGCGAACGCTCCGGGGCGGCCCCGCAGTTACGGGAATGGGGGATGCAACACGCACAGGACAGCGCGGTGTTAAGCGAGAGAATACTGGCTGGCAAAGCGCCACAGGAGCGCCGCGCACTCGGCGCGCGTCGCCGTGCCCCGCGGATCGATGCGATGATCGTTCCTGCCGTAGACAATGCCGTTTTCCACGGCCCAGGCCAGCGCCGCGCGGGCATAATCGCTGACAGCACCCGCATCGGCAAAGCCGCTCAGGACGTTCTCCGACTGCGCCGCGTCTGCAATGCCCGTGAGGCAGGCATAGCGGTAGAGGATGACCGTCAGATCCTGACGGCTGATGGCCTGCGTGGGGCAGAACGTGTCCGCGCCGCAGCCGTTGACCACACCGGCGTGATAGGCCCAGAGGACGGGCTGCGCATAGTAGGCACCGGCCGGGACATCGCGGAAGGGCATGTTCGTGCCGGCCGCATCCGGTGCTCCGGCGATGCGGTGCACGATGGTCGCAACCAGGCGCGGTCCAGCGGCAGATCGGGGGCAAAGCGCGTGTCCGCTTTGCGGCGGCCGGCGGGGAATACTGCTACACGATCGCCGCACGCACCGGCGAGATTCTCGACGTGCAGCGCCCGGAGCAGCCCGCACAGACGCCGGACACCCCGGCCACGCCGGGAAAGCCGGACGATTCCGCCGCCCCCGCAGGTTCGGAGATCAGCATATCCGAAGCCCTGAGCCGCGTGCTGCAGGAGCTTGGCATTTCGCTGCCGGACATCCGCGACGTCAATGTCCAGCGTGTGCAGGTTTCCGGCCGCGATGCCTACCACATCACCTTCACGGCGAACGGAAAACCGTATTCGTTTTATGTAGACACCCACGACGGCGATCTTTTCTGAACAAATCCAGCAGGACGGCCTGTCAAATGACAGGCCGTCTCCGCTTGCGCATCGGTTTTTGGCGGGCCGTCTGATCGTCCGCTCTTGACTTCCGGCGCGCACAAGACTACAATACAGTCCGAATTTTCAAAAAAGGCGTGAGATACGTTGCATCATCCGATCATCAAACCAAATCATATGCAGATCCCGTGGCATGACCCCATCCGGGATCAGAAAGAGCTGCCTGTCTCACAGGCGCCGCTGCCCATCCGCGCCGGCGTCGTCGGCCGGGTCGGTCTGCTGCTGCTCTCGTGCGGCACCGGCGCATGGCGTGTGCGCAGCTCCATGAACGAGATCGCCGAGGCGCTCGGTCTTGTGTGCGCCGCCGACATCGGGCTGCTGTCCATCGAGTACACCTGCTCCGACGGCGAGAACACGTTCGCCCAGACGCTGACGCTGACGGCCACCGGCGTCAACACCGCCAAGCTCGACCAGCTCGAGCGCTTTGTCAAGCGTTTTCCGCTCGACGGCGTGTACATGACGGCGGACGACCTGCACACCCGGCTCGACGAGATCGCGCAGGCAGGCGGCAGCTACACCCCGCTGCAGCAGGGGCTGGCGTCGGCGCTCGCCTGCGGCGGATTCACGTTCCTGCTCGGCGGCGGGCCGATCGAGATGCTGCTGGCCTTTCTGGGTGCGGGCGTCGGGCAGTATGTGCGCGCGCGGCTGACGCAGCGGCACCTGACGCTGTTTGGCTGCATCGCCCTGTCCGTTGCGGCAGCATGTCTGGTCTATGCCGGGCTGTTCCGGCTGGCATCGCTGCTCTGGCCCATCGACCCACAGCATCAGGCGGGGTATATCTGCGCGATGCTGTTCATCATTCCGGGCTTCCCGTTCATCACGAGCGGCATCGACATGTCCAAGCAGGACATGCGCTCCGGACTTGAGCGGCTGGCCTACGCGATCATGATCGTCGTCGTGGCGACGCTGACCGCCTGGCTCATGGCGCTGCTGCTGCGGCTGCAGCCGATGGATTTTCTGCCGCTGGGGCTGCCCGTCTGGGCACGCATCCTGCTGCGGCTGGCGATGAGCTTCTGCGGTGTGTTCGGCTTCTCGCTGATGTTCAACAGTCCCGTGAAGCTCGCATCCGTCGCCGCCGTGATCGGCGCGATATCGAACACCCTGCGGCTCGAGCTCGTCAGTCTGGCCGGCTTCCCGCCGGCAGCGGCCGCGTTTTTCGGCGCGCTGACGGCGGGCCTGCTCGCCTCTGCGTATAAGCAGCGCTCGGGCTACCCGCGCATCACGATCACCGTGCCGTCGATCGTCATCATGGTGCCGGGGCTGTATTTCTACCGCGCCGTGTACGATCTGGGCACAATGAACCTGAGCGACAGCGCGTCGTGGCTCGTCGCCTCGCTGCTGATCGTCGTCTCCCTGCCGCTGGGGCTGATCTGCGCGCGCGTCCTCACGGACAGCAGCTTCCGCCGGTGCACGTGAAAAAGGCATGAAAAAAAGACCGCCGACGGCGGTCTCAGCTTGTCAGGAAAGTCCGTACCGAACTTTCCTGAACGCGCTTTCGCCGTCCGGCCTTTTTCATAGCAAAATGCCGGACGCGCAAAAGCCCTGATCCATCAGGACTTTTGCTTTGGATCGGATTCGAGGCGCGTCTTGCCCCCCCTCGAGCTCCCCCACTGTGCAGTTCCTTTTTTGTTGGCACAGACACGCTAAAAGATCGAGGCCGCCTTTCGGCGGCCTCTTTTCTATCCTGTTTCATACAGAGATCAGCATTACAGGTGCTTCGTATTGAGCGCGCGGGCGGCGTTGAGCACACACAGGACCATAACGCCGACGTCGGCGAAGATGGCGACCCACATGTTCGCAATGCCGAGCGCGCCGAGCACGAGGCAGACGGCCTTGACGGCCAACGCAAAGACGATGTTCTCCCAGACGAGGCGCATGGTCTTGCGCGAGATGCGCATGGCCAGCGAGAGCTTGCGCGGATCGTCGTCCATGAGCACGATGTCCGCCGCCTCGATGGCGGCGTCCGAGCCGATGCCGCCCATGGCGGCGCCGAGATCGGCGCGCGCGAGCACCGGCGCATCATTGATGCCGTCGCCGACGAAGGCAAGGTATTTCCCGGGTGCGCCCTCGCCGAGCAGCCGCTCGACCTGCGTGACCTTATCCTCCGGCAGCAGCTCACTGTGCACCTCCGCGATGCCCAGCTCCTCCGCCACGGCGTCGGCCGCGCTCTTCCGGTCGCCGGTGAGCATGACGACGCGCACGCCGTCCGCCCGCAGGCGGGCCACCGCCTCGCGCGAGCCGGTCTTCGGCTCGTCGGAGATGACGATGTAGCCGAGATACGCGCCGTCGGCCGCGACGTGGATGACCGTACCGGTCTCATTGACCGCGGGCACGGTCAGGCCGAGGGTGTCCATCAGCTTCGTGTTGCCGGCGGCAACAGACTGGCCGCCGACCTGCGCGGTCACGCCGTGACCGGCGAGCTCTTTGGCGTCCGTCGTGACCAGGTCGGCCGCAAGCTCTCCGGCCGCGCGGCGCAGGCTCTGGCTGACCGGGTGATCGGAAAACTGCTCTGCCGCCGCCGCAAGCTGCAGCAGCGCCTGCTCGGACAGCTCCGGCTGCGCGGGATGCACCGCCGTGACGGCGAACGTGCCGCGCGTGAGCGTGCCGGTCTTGTCAAAGACGACACGGTCGGTCTTGGCCAGCATCTCCAGATAGCTCGAACCCTTGATGAGGATACCGCGGGCGGACGCGCCGCCGATGCCGCCGAAGAACGACAGCGGGATCGAGATCACGAGCGCGCACGGGCAGCTGATGACGAGGAACGTCAGCGCGCGGTAGATCCAGTCGCCCCACTCTGCCGGGATGCCCATAATGAGCCGCACGACCGGCGGCAGGATCGCCAGCGCGAGCGCCGCACCGCAAACGGACGGCGTGTAGACGCGGGCAAACTTCGTGATGAAGCGCTCAGTGTGCGCCTTTTTGAGCGAGGAATTTTCCACCAGCTCGAGGATGCGCGCGACCGTAGACTCGGCATACACCTTCTCCACGCGCAGGCGCAGCACACCCGACAGGTTCACGCTGCCGCTGACGACGGTGCTGCCCTCCGTGACGTCCACGGGGGCGCTCTCACCGGTCAGGGCGCTCATATTCAGCGCCGACGTGCCCGTGAGCACCGTGCCGTCGAGCGGGACGCGCTCGCCGGGCTTGACGACGATCGTATCGCCGACCGCGACCTGCTCGGGCTTCACGCGCGCAACGCCGTCCGCCGTCTCAACATTGGCATAGTCCGGGCGGATGTCCATCAGATCGCCGATGTTCCGGCGGCTGCGGCCGACGGCATAGCTCTCAAACAGCTCGCCGATCTGGTAAAACAGCATGACGGACACGGCCTCGGGATAGTCCCCGAGCACCATCGCGCCGATGGTGGCCACGGCCATGAGCAGGTTTTCGTCGAACGGCTGGCGGTTATAAATGCCCTTGCAGGCATCGACGAGCGTCTCGCCGCCGACGAGCAGATACGGGATAAGATACAGCACGAGCTTGAGCCAGCCCGTGACCGGCACAAAGTGCAGCCCAATGAGCAGCACGGCCGCTGCTGCTATGAGCAGCAGCGACCTTTTCTGTTCGCGCGTCATGATATTCAGTCCTCGAAGCGGAAGTCCGGCTCGACCTTGAGCGCGGTCTTGAGGATCTCCGCCTTGGCCTCGGTCTCGTCCACACCGGGGGCATATTCGACCAGCATTTTCTGTGCCATATAGCTCACGGTCACTTCCTTGACACACTTGAGCTTTGCCACGTGCCGCTCGATGGTCGCCGCGCAGTTGGCGCAGTCTACTTCGATCTTATAGGTCTTTTCCATGATGATGTACGCTCCTTCATCTGTCATTGAATGTTATTTGAAAAGATGGCCGGGCCATCATTTTTCCAGCACATGCTCCATGCCGAGGGCCAGCACGGACCGGACGTGATCGTCGTCCAGGGAATAAAACACGGTCTTGCCCTCCCGCCGGAAGCGGACGAGGTTCGACGCCTTCAAAATGCGCAGCTGGTGGCTGACCGCCGACTGCGTCAGGTTCAGCAGCCGCGCAATGTCGCACACGCACAGCTCGCTCTCGAAGAGCACATAGAGGATCTTGATGCGCGTCGAATCACCAAAGACGCGAAACAGCTCCGACAGGTCGTAGAGCGTCTCATCGTCCGGCAGGGCCGCAAGCACCTGCGCCACCGCGTCCTCGTGCACGTTGAGATATTCGCACGCCGGTGCGCTGTCGGGTCTCGGTTCTGCCATGGGATCTCCTCACTTTCGTTTGAACATATGAACGATTGCTCATTTGTTTATATAACCATTTTTCCTCCCATTTGTCAATAGGATATCTGCATTTTTTCAAAAAAGAATTCCCGGATGCTGCACATCCGGGAATGGGTCTCATTTTTCTTCGGTTTTCGGGCTGCGGAAGGCAAAAAAGCGCTGGCCGAGGTAATTCAGACCGGTGAAGAGCACCATGCCGACGAGCATGGCCACATTATCGCGCGTACTCACCGCAGCGTTGGCAAGCAGGCGCAGACACAACGGTTTTGCGATGCCGTAGGCGATCAGGTAGCAGACGGCGATGTTCGCCGCGAAGCGCACGACCTGACCCGCGCCGCGCTCCCGGCTCTGGAACGTAAAATGCTTGTTGAGGAAAAAGCTCAGGATGCTCGTGAGCACGTAGTTTGCCGCCGAGGACACCCAATACGAGCAGTTGGCAAGGTTATACAATCCAAACATGATGCCCGTGCCGACAAGCGTGTTGAGGACGCCGACGAGCAGAAACTTCCACAGCTTCGCGTCAAAGAGCGTGCGCAGGCGCTTCAAAGCTCCGCCTCCCGGTCATCAAGCTCCGTCTCGATGCGGTAGCGCGGGCGCGCCTTCGTCTCGAGATAGATCTTGCCGATGTACTCCCCCACCACGCCGATGGCCAGCAGCTGCAGCCCGCCGATGGCCCAGATGGACACGGCGAGACTCGACCACCCGGCAACGGTGTGGCCGGTGAAATAGCGCACGAGAAAATAGATGAGCATGGCGATGCTGACGAGGAACATCACGATGCCGATGCGCGTGATGAGCCGCAGCGGCGAGACCGTCAGCGACGACACACCCTCCCACGCGAACGAGAGCATCTTGCGCAGCGGGTACTTGCTTTCGCCCGCAAAGCGCTTGCCGCGCTCGTAATACACGACCGTGCTCGGGTAGCCCACGAGCGGCACGAGCCCGCGCAGGAACAGATTGACTTCTTTATACTCCGCGAGTGCGTCGAGCGCGCGGCGGCTCATGAGCCGGTAGTCGGCGTGATTATACACCACGTCCGCGCCGAGTGCGCGCAGCAGGCGGTAATACCCCTGCGCGGTGGCGCGCTTGAAGGCAGAGTCCTGCTTCCGGCTGGCGCGCACGCCGTAGACGATATCATTCCCGTTCTGAAAGGCCGCGAGCATGGCGTCAATGGCGTCAATGTCGTCCTGCAGATCGGCATCCATGGAGATAACGCAGTCGGCGCGATTCCGCAGCGTCATCAGGCCGCACAGCAGCGCGTTCTGGTGGCCGCGGTTGCGCGACAGGCGGATACCGGAAAAGACCGGGTCGTGCGCGTGCAGGTCGGAAATGAGCTGCCAGGTGGCGTCCTTCGAGCCGTCGTCAATGAAGCAGATGCGGCTCATGGGGCCGATCGTCCCGGCGGCGCGCAGGGCGGTGAATTTCTCCCGCAGGCGGCGCGCCGTCTCCGGCAGGACCGTCTCCTCGTTATAACAGGGGATCGCAAGATAGAGCGTCACGGACACGGCCGCGCCTCCCTTCCAAAAATCACAGTTCCGTCGATCGTGCCGCCGCCGAGCACCGTGTCCCCGTCATAGAACACGACGGCCTGGCCGCGCGTGATGGCGCGCTGTGGGGTCTCAAACGACACGTGCACCGTGTCCGGCCCCGTGGCCGTGACGGTGCATGGCTGCTCCGGCTGCCGGTAGCGGATGCGGGCCGTCACGTGCAGCGGCGCGTCCGGCACGTCGCCGGAGATCCAGTTGCAGCCGCTCGCATCCAGCTCGGTCGAAAACAGATCGTCATTGCGCCCGAGCACGACCTCGTTGCGCGGCACATCGATGCCGCAGACGTACAGCGGCGTCTCGGCCGCGATGCCGAGCCCGCGGCGCTGGCCGATCGTATAGTGGATGATGCCGCGGTGCGTTCCAAGCACCTTGCCCTGCGTGTCCACGAAGCGGCCGGGCTCGCTGTGCGCGCCGGTCAGCCGCTCGACTGCGGCGGCATAGTCACCGTCCGGCACAAAGCAGATGTCCTGACTGTCGTGCTTGTGCGCGTTGCAGAAGCCATGCGCCTCGGCGATCTCCCGTGCCTCGGTCTTGTGCAGACCGCCGAGCGGAAAGCGCGTGTGCGCGAGCTGCTCCTGCGTGAGCCAGGCGAGCACATAGCTCTGATCCTTTGTGGCGTCCACGGCCTTTTTGAGCGTATAGCGCCCGTCCGGCAGCTGCTCGACGCGGGCATAGTGCCCGGTCGCCAGCACGTCGCACCCGAGCGCGCGGGCGCGTGTCTCCAGCAGGCCGAACTTCAGATACCGGTTGCAGTCCAGGCAGGGGTTCGGCGTCGCCCCGTGCTGATAGGCCGTGGCAAAGCGCGCCATGACCTGCTCACGAAACGCATCCTTATAATTAAAGACATAGTACGGCATGCCCAGCGCATAGGCCACGCGGCGGGCATCCTCCACATCGTCGAGCGTGCAGCAGGTGTGGCCGCGCGGCACGCCGGCGTCCTCGTTTTCATACAGCTTCATGGTCACGCCCATGCAGTCGTAACCCGCCTGCTGCATCAGGTATGCCGCCACGCTCGAATCCACGCCGCCGCTCATGGCGATCATCGCCTGCGGGCGGCCGCTCTTTTCCGTCTGCATCTGTGCACCTCGTTTTCCTCGGGTTTCTCTTTAGATTATACCGCACAGCCACGGCTTGTCAACGCAAGACCCCCCGCCTGCGCACGGCAGGCGGGGGGAAAGGCGGGATAAAGCCGTCAGGACTGCGGATCGTTCGGGATGTCGGTGAACGAGCCCTCGTAAATGCGCGGGCCGCCCTGCGCGCCGACGAGCCGGTTATAATAATTTGCGTTCGTGATAGCGCGGTACGGGTCGAGCCAGATGGACACGGGCGCGAACAGGGCGCTCAGCAGCATCCAGCCGAGGAAGCTCAGATCCAGCACAAACAGCTCCCACTTGTGGCCGCGCATGAGCGCTGCGCTCTCGCGCAGGCACTGCCAGGCGGACTTCTCCGGGTGGTCGAGCAGCAGGTACAGTGCCTGCCGGTAGCGATAGGCCGCGATGATGCCCGGTACGACCAGCAGCAAGCTCCACAGAAACACGAACAGCCCCTGCAGGATCGCCAGCCACAACACGCGGAAGAAGAGGCCGAACCCGTCAAAGAGGTTGCCGATCTCGGCCGTTTCATCCCGGCTGACGTGCAGCGAGAAGATCACAAAGCCGACGCTGACCATATAGTTCATGATCTCCAGCGCGACGACGAGCACGACAGCAACACCGGACACACTGTAATGCTCAAAGAAGCTGATGTATGCCTGCTCGACCGCGTCGGGGCCGAACTGCGCGGCGTTTGTCAGCGCCGTGGTCAGGCGGTCGCCGCCCATCAGGTACGACGAGAGCGTCGAGATGAGCAGCCCGAGGGCAAAGACGATCAATGCCGCGAGGATCGGACTCGGGCGGTAGCCGGCGGCGCGCCGGCGGGCGTCTGCTTTGAGCGCAGCACGGTTCAAATCCATTTTGATCACAACTCCGTTCCCGGCATGACCGGGTCTCATTTTTTCATCGATATAGTATACCAGATACCGCCGGATTTGAACACCCGGAGCGGAAAAAATTCACGTTTTCGACACACGTTGCGATTTTTTCTGGCAGTTGCGGAAAATACGCTTGACAATCCGCACGCGAAATGCTATATTAAACAGGCTTTGAACGACAAAGCTTATGCGCGAGTGGTGGAATTGGCAGACTCGCTAGATTCAGGTTCTAGTGTCCACTCCGGACGTGCGGGTTCAAGTCCCGCCTCGCGCACCACGCCCCGGAAGCTTCGGCTTCCGGGGTTTTTTCTGTCTGCAGCAAATATCACAGCAAAAAGCGCCGGTCTCCAAAAAGAGGCCGGCGCCGGTTTTTACGCGCCGAAGCACGTGAACATGATGACGAGATAAACGATGTACAGTCCGCCGATGAAAAAGCCGACCCAGCGCTTGAATTTGCCCTGCACAAGTGCAGGGATGAGCGCACCTGCGCACACGACAAGACACGCCGGAATATCCAGCAGCATGCCCTGCCGCTCGACCGGCAGCGGCTTGCCGAGGATGAGCGCGCACAGCGGCATAATGAGCGTGAGATCCATGATGTTCGCGCCGATGATGTTGCCCACCGACAGCGAGGACTGCTTTTTGCGGATGGCCGTGATGGTCGTAACAAGCTCCGGCAGCGACGTGCCGATGGCGATCATGGTCGCGCCGATGATGGCATCCGGCACACCGATCATCTGCGCGAGCGCGGTGCCGTTGTCGATCAGCAGCTGCGCACCAAGCACAATGGCCGCAGCGCCAAACACAAACTTGCCGATATTGAGCGCGACCGTCCGGCCGTCCGTCTTGGGGCGGGCATCCTGCTCCGGGGCCTCAAGCGACTGCTCACGCCGCGCGGCAACGAGGCTCTCGGCAATAAAGCACACAAAAATGACAAGGATCAAAACGCTCTCAAGGATGGACAACTGCCCGTCGCGCGTGAAGCCAAACAGAACCGCGATCGCCGCGAGCAGCAGCACCGCCTTGACCGCATACTGCCGCCGCGGCATGGTGCACTCCATGCAGATCAGCGACAGGCACATGATCAGGCCGGTATTGGCCGTCACCGAGCCGACGGCGTTGCCGATGGCGATGTCCGCATTGCCCTCCAGCGCGGAAAAGACGGACACAAGCATCTCCGGCATGGTCGTGGCAAAGCTCACAACGGTCGCGCCGATGATGAATTTGGGGATACCGGAGGCCTCCGCGATCCACGTGGCGGCATCGACAAAAAAGTCGCCGCCCTTGATGATGCACACAAGGCCCGCCGCGAACAGCAGCAGGACAAGAAAGAGGGTACTGCCGGTAAAATCGAGGTTCATAACGCATTCTCCTTCGTGATCGCGCAAAAAATGAGACTTTCGGCACGATCATAAATATGATGTGCTAAAAGTCTCATTACCTATCACAATAGGCGCATGACCACCGGCGGATGCCGGGAGATTGTTGGTCATACATTTGTAACTACTCCCTTTTAACAAGAAGTCATCATAGCACACCGCGCGGGGCTTGTCAAGCAATTTCACCCCCCGGCCGCCGCTCAGCGCACCAGCTTCATGAGCAGGCGCTCGAACTCGCCGAGCATGCCCACGGAATCGGCAAAGATCATGCTCTTTTCATACATACGGCGGTAAGCATCCACGTTCTCGTCCGTGCGCGCGGTGTAAATGATCGGGATGACGAGCAGACCCCGGCGGCGCGTCGCCTGCACGGCCGTGCGCACGTCGTCGATCGCCTCCGCCTCGCTGAAATAGCCGGACGGCAGCCCGTCGGAGAGCACCATGAGGATCTTGCGGCGCTCGGTGCGCTTGGCCAGATCCAGCGCGGCGGCGCGGATGGAATAGCCGTCCTTGTTGCCGTTGCCGGCGGCGATCTGCTCCATGGCGTCGATGCAGCGGCTGCCGATCTCCTTCTGGTCGAAATCCTTGATGACGCAGTGCTCCACGGCGTTCGTGCCGCCGTCAAAGGCGACGATCTTCGTATAGGCGATGCCCTTGAGCGCCTCCTCGAGCACGGCCGCCGTGGCCAGCGCCGTGAAGAGCTTGGATGTCCCGTCGACAATACCGGCGCCCATGCTGCCGCTGCGGTCGATGAGCAGGTAAAACGCCGTCTCGCGCTTGGACGGCGGTGCTTTGCGGCGAAAAACGTCCTTGGCATCGAGCGGGATCTTCCACAGCTCGCGCTGCGAGAGCGCGCCGGTGCGCTGGCTGGCGCTGCGTTCGCGCTGCTGGCGCAGGAGCTTGTCGAGCCGGTGGTGCAGCGCCTTTGCCCGCTCGGCAAATGCGGGCGGCAGCCGCCCGCCACCCGGCGTGATATACGTCTCCGTAAACGTCAGGCCGGCATACCGCTCGGCCAGCCCCTGCCGCTCCCCGGCGTCGAGTCGGGCAGCACGCGGGCCGGAGACATGCAGCTGCTGCTCAATTGCCCGCTCGCGCGTGAGCGCTTTTTCCGCCGCGGCGAGCATGGCGTCCGTCTCGGCCGCGCTGAGCGCAAAGCCGCGGTGCGCGCCCCAGCCCGTGCCGAGCACTTCGCGCAGGCTCTCCGGCCCGCCGGAGGCCGCCTTCTGCGCAGCAGACACCGTATCCGACGTGGTGGCGGTCGCCCCGCTCTGGCCGTGATTGCCGCTGCGGCCGACGCTGGACGAGCGCCCGCGGTCCTCCCTGCCGTTTGTCCCGGCAGAGCCGCTCGACTTGACCTCCTGACTCGCGAGGCTGCCGCTCATGTCGCCGTGGCGCTCGGAGTTGTCGCCGCTGCCGCCGGCTGCGCTGTCGCCTTTTTCAAGATCGGCGTCCTCCCCGTCGGCAGACGGGCCCTGGCGCGCCGCGTCCTGCGCCTCACTGCGCAGGCGGAGGCGACTGTCGCAGCCGTCGCCGAAGGCTTCCGCGCGGTCGCCCTCGCTGAAGGCATAGTCCACGAGCTGCGATGCGATGCGCGCGAGCGCATCGGCGTCCGCGATGCCGCACAGGCGCGCCAGCTCCGGCGCGAGCGCCGCGAGGATCTGCCGGCCAATGTCCGCGCACGCGGCGGCCGACGGCGCGAGGATCGCCGCCTCCACCTCGGCCCGGACGGCGGCAAGCGCCGGAGTCCCACACGGGATGCCCGTGAGCGCAAAAGCCTCCAGCTCATCGAGCAGCGCCGCGAGCGCGCTGCCGGGTGCGGCCGCCTCGAGCTGCGCATAACACACGAAGCGCAGCAGCGGCAGGTAGCCCGGAAAGCGGCGGCAGAGGATGTTATCCGTGCGCGCCTGCTCCAGAATGTTCAGTATCCGGTGCCCGAGCAGCGCCCCGGTCTCGGGCGCGAGGGCATAGTGCGCGTGAAAATATGCGCCGGCATCCGCCGCAAACGCCGCGCAGACGTCCCGGTCGGAGCTGCTGTCGTGCTGGATCTCGCGCGCGAGCAGCACGCGCAGCGCGGCCGTCCAGTGGCGGGCGTCAAAATCCGTGCGCAGCAGATATTCCGCCCCGCCGACGGTGACGGCCGTGCCGTCCGTCGTGCAGCGCAGACGATCGTCCACCGTGACGGTATCGACCCGGATATTCCCCGGGACGAGCAGCGCGAGGCTGCGCCGGAGCAGCGGCGTGATGGGATCATGCGCCAGAAACGCCCGGTAGCGCGCCAGCGCGGCGTCAAATCCGTCCATCCTGCGGCACCATGCTCTCAATGAGCTCGGTCAGCTGGAGGCGGGTGTAGGCGTCCTGCGGCTTGGAGGCCACGTTGTCGAGCAGACCCCAGCGCAGGCCCAGCAGGGGCTCCGCGCGCAGGGCGTCAATAAAGCCGCGGATCGTCATCGCGTCCGGCTCGAGCCCGCCGGCGCTGCGGATGCGGTCGCGGATGGCACAGTAAACATAGTCGCAGATATTCAGGCTGGCGGCGCTCGCCTCGGGCACGACGCGGTGCAGTACATCGACGATGCTCTCCGGCTCGGCGATGTGGATGGGCGTGAAGCGGTCGATCGTCGCCTCGTTCATGAAGTTCGTGCCGGCATAGTCCTCGTTCATCGTGATCGTGAACGCCGAGTGCGGGTGCATCTGCATGAGCCCGTAGCCGGGCACCTGGATCTGGCGCGCGGCGTCGGTCAGCGAGTGGAGCACGTCGGCGCACTCGGGCTTGATGGTGTTGCCCTCGTCGAGCACGACGTCCGCGCCCGCCGCGAGATAGCGCAGCATATCGCTCAGGCGGTAGCGCATGGTGCCGTTTTCGATCGTCGGGCCGCCGAGCAGGTCGAGCTTGTCGAGCTCGGCATTGCCCTGCATGCGGTACTGCGGCACGTTGAGCAGCCAGTCGACTGTCTGGATGAGCGTGTTCTTGCCGCAGCCCTTGCTGCCGACGAGGCGCAGGTGCATGCCCGAGAGCCGGTAGGCAAGGCAGCGCGTGAGCGCACCGAAGCCGTCCGCCTGCACATAGCGCACCGGCGGATCTGGCACCAGCTCGGGGTATTCCGGCAGGGAGAACATCTCCGCGAACACGCGCAGGATGATCGGCTCCGGCACTGCCTGCTCGAGCAGATACTCGGCGCGCGCCGTCAGCGCTTCCGGGGACGCGCAGCCGCGCGCGGCCGCGCCGTCGATGGCCGCGCGCACCGCGCCACTGAGCGGGTCGCCGCAGCGGTATTCGGCGAGAAAGCCCCAGACGTCCGGTGCGCCGCCGTCGCACGGCTCGCCCGCGGAATCGCACAGGGCCGTGACCCGTGCCCGCACGGGCGCGGTGCGCAGCAGCGCCGTGAGCGCCTCCGAGGGCGCTGTCACGATGCCGATGCGCGCAAACGGGTCGCCCGCCGCCGCCTCGGACAGGCAGCACACGGGCAGCGGCTCACCCTCGACGCGGCAGAGCACGACCTCCGGCCACGCATGGCGCTCCTGCGCGCAAAGCGAGCGCAGGAAGTCGAGCTTCATCGGTGCTTTCAGATTGCTGCCGCCGCAGACGGCGGTCTCAAATTGCCGGGTAGGATGCATATCGGTTTCCGCCTTTCTCAGTTGCCCCGCGTCGCGCCCCAGGGAAAGCCCTTGGCGCTGCCGTGGTAGATCACGCGCCGCGCATTCAAAAACGCGCAGCGGCCGATGCGCTCCACGCTGTCGGGGATGACGACCGTGTCCAGATTGCTGCACTGGTAAAACGCCTCATCCTGGATCTCACGCACGCTGTCCGGAATGACGATGCCCGTCAGGCCGATGCAGCGCGAAAACATCCCCTCCGGGATGACGGCGAGACCGCGCGGCAGATTGGTACTGCGCAGGTGCACCTTATCATAAAATGCATAGGGCTCGACCGTCTCGATGCTGTCCGGGAGGACGAGCGTGTCCAGATACGTATAGGAGACCATGGCGTAGGACGCCAGACGGCGCACGCGCACCCCGTCGACCGACGACGGCAGCTCGAGCACCGTGCCGGCGTTGAAGCAGCCGTCCGTGCCGATGCGGCCGGTCGCCGCGTCAAAGACGAGGTTCTGCGCCGCCGCCTGCGCCGCCGTCACGGGGTGGGTGTCCCACGGGCGGTCACGCAGCCAGGTCTGGATATCCGCCTGCGTGCGCGCGCGCTTTTGTGTCAGGTAGTCCTGCATCTGCTGCAGGCCGCACTGCTGCGAAAAAAAGACTGCCAGATCCTCAGCCTCCAACGGAATGGAAAAGCCCTTCGGCAGTGTAAGCCCCAGCTGCATGGTCAGGATGCGGCGGACATCGCTGCACGCATCGTCATACCGCGAGAGCACCTTCTGATCGCAGACGAAGGGCACATCCAGCCGCGAGGCCTCGATGCCGCCGGCCGTCAAAAGCCCTGCAAAGCCATGGGCGCGGTCCAGGATCTTTTTCACGTCACGAAACTGCGTGCTCTGGTAAAGAAGCATCTCCATACGAGGCCCTCCGTCAAATTGTTATAAAACTATCATACAGGCGCAAGGGCCTTTCTTCTGTAACCTTTGCTGCACAGAAGACAGTTTCCTTGTCTCTTTTCCATCGTTTTGGTCAAATTTTGTACACGGTGTACATAGTTTATTCACTGGACAGTTCTTTCCTGTTGTGGTAAACTAAAGTTACGTTACACGAGTCCCAAAAGTGCACACATTTTATCAAGATAAAGGAAGCGTTCACATGAATGAAGTGAAAAGCCCCAAAAAGCCGTTGGTGTATTATTACGCCATCGTCATTCTCGTGATTCTGGCGCTCAACTTCCTGGCAGTGCCCTGGCTGAGCCAGCGGCAGGTCAAGGAGGTCGACTACGGCACGTTTATGACCATGACGGAAAATCAGGAGATCGGCCGTGTGGAGGTGCAAAACAACCAGATCCTCTTCACGAACAAAGACGACACGCAGGTATACAAGACCGGCCTGATGGACGATCCCGACCTGATCTACCGCCTGAAGGACTCCGGCGCGGAGTTCTCGAGCGAGATCGTCGAGCAGATGTCGCCGTTTCTGTCGTTTCTGCTGACGTGGCTGCTGCCGATCGTGTTTTTTGTCGCCCTCGGCCAGTTCATGCTCAAGCGCATGACGAACAAGGCCGGCGGGCCGAACTCCATGATGTTCGGGCTCGGCGGCTCGAACGCGAAGGTCTACGTCAAGTCGGCCGAGGGCATCAAGTTCTCTGACGTCGCCGGTGAGGACGAGGCCAAGGAAAACCTGACCGAGATCGTCAACTACCTGCACGACCCGGCGAAGTATCAGGAGATCGGCGCATCCATGCCCAAGGGCGTTCTGCTCGTCGGCCCTCCGGGAACCGGCAAGACGATGCTGGCCAAGGCCGTCGCCGGCGAGGCAAACGTGCCGTTTTTCTCCATGTCCGGTTCGGAATTCGTGGAGATGTTCGTCGGCATGGGTGCGAGCAAGGTGCGCGACCTGTTCCGTCAGGCCAAGGAGAAAGCGCCCTGCATCGTGTTCATCGACGAGATCGACGCCATCGGCAAAAAGCGTGACGGGCAGGTCGGCGGCAACGACGAGCGCGAGCAGACGCTCAACCAGCTGCTGACCGAGATGGACGGCTTCGAGGGCAACAACGGCGTCATCATCCTCGCCGCCACGAACCGGCCCGAGTCGCTCGACCCGGCGCTCACGCGCCCCGGCCGCTTTGACCGGCGCGTGCCCGTGGAGCTGCCCGATCTCAAGGGCCGCGAAGAGATCCTCAAGGTGCACGCCCGCAAGATCAAGGTCGCCGAGGACGTGGACTACAACAAGATCGCGCGCATGGCCTCCGGCGCATCGGGCGCGGAGCTGGCGAACATCGTCAACGAGGCCGCGCTGCGCGCCGTGCGCGACGGCCGCCGCTTTGCCACGCAGTCGGATCTCGAGGAGAGCATCGAGGTCGTCATCGCGGGCTATCAGAAGAAAAACGCCATTCTCACGGATCAGGAGAAATGGACGGTCGCCTACCACGAGATCGGCCACGCGCTCGTCGCCGCGCTGCAGACGCACTCCGCCCCCGTGCAGAAGATCACCATCATCCCCCGCACGTCCGGCGCGCTGGGCTACACGATGCAGGTCGAAGAGGGCAACCACTACCTCATGACGAAAGAGGAGCTGGAAAACAAGATCGCCACGCTCACCGGCGGCCGCGCGGCCGAGGAGGTGCGCTTCGGCGTCATCTCCACCGGCGCGTCCAACGACATTGAGCAGGCAACAAAGCTCGCCCGCGGCATGATCACGCGCTACGGCATGAGCGAGGCGTTCGACATGGTCGCGCTCGAGACGGTCACGAACCAGTACCTCGGCGGCGACGCCTCCCTCGCCTGCTCGGCCGAAACGCAGACGCAGATCGACCATCAGGTCGTCGCGCTCGTGAAAAAAGAGCACGCCAAGGCCGTCGGCATCCTCACGGAAAACCGTGCCAAGCTCGACGAGCTGGCCAAGTACCTCTATGAAAAGGAGACCATCACCGGCGAGGAGTTCATGGCCATTCTCAACCGCGCCTGACGGGCTGCGATGCGGTCGTGCAGCGATCCTGAATCACCCCGCGAAAGGAGGACCACCGCAACCGTATGAATGAAAAGCTGAAAGAAAAAGTCAAGGAATCTCTCTCGAGCGTGCTGCCCATCACCCTGATCGTGCTGGTGCTGAGCGTCACGCTCGTCCCGATGGAGATCGGCACGCTGGCGCTGTTTCTGACCGGCGCCGTGCTGCTGATCGTCGGCATGGGGTTTTTCCAGCTCGGCGCCGAGATGTCCATGACGCCGCTCGGCGAGGGCGTCGGCAAGACGCTGGCGAAGCGCGAAAAGGTGCTGCTGGTCGTACTCGTGGCGTTCGCGCTCGGGACGATCATCACCATCGCGGAGCCGGACCTGCAGGTGCTGGCAAACCAGGTCGCGTCGATCCCGAACAATGTGCTCATCTGGACGGTCGCCGTCGGCGTGGGCGTCTTTCTGGCGCTGGCCGTGCTGCGCATTTTGTTTCGCGTCTCGCTGGCAAAATGCCTGCTGGCCGCGTATGCGCTGCTGTTTGTGCTGACGCTGTTTTCCCCGAAGGAATTTCTCGCCGTCGCGTTCGATGCCGGCGGCGTCACGACCGGGCCCATCACCGTGCCGTTTATCATGGCGCTGGGCGTCGGCGTGTCAGCCATCCGCAGCACGCAGGGACACGACGACGACAGCTTCGGTCTCGTCGCGCTGTGCAGCGTCGGGCCGATTCTGATGGTGCTGCTGCTCGGCATCTTCTACCACCCGACGGACGCGGCCTACTCCGCCGTAGAGATTGCGCCGGTCGTGACGACGCGCGACGTGGCGCGGCAGTTCGCGCTCGGCTTCCCGGGCTATGTCGAGGAAGTGCTGCTGAGCATCCTGCCAATCGTGGCGGTGTTCGTGCTGTTTCAGCTGCTGACGCGCTGCTACCGGCGGCGGCAGCTGCTGCGTACGGGCGTCGGCTTTCTGTACACGGTCATCGGCCTGATCCTGTTTCTGACCGGTGTGAACGTCGGCTTCACGCCCGTGGGCAACCTGCTCGGTTCGGGTCTGGCCGGCAGCGCGTACCGCTGGGTGCTCATCCCGATCGGCGCGCTCATCGGCTACTACATCGTCAAGGCCGAGCCCGCCGTGCAGGTGCTCAACAAGCAGGTCGAGGACGTCACCGGCGGCACCGTGTCGCAGAGCATGATGAACACGGCGCTGTCCATCGGCGTCGCCTGCGCGGTGATGCTGTCCATGGTGCGCGTGCTGACCGGCATCAGCATCTACTGGATCCTCGTGCCCGGCTACGCGCTCGCGCTCATCCTCGCGCGGTTCGTGCCGTCCGTGTTCGTGGGCATCGCCTTCGACTCCGGCGGCGTCGCAAGCGGGCCCATGACCTCCACCTTCCTGCTGCCGCTGGCCATGGGCGCGTGCACCGCGCTCGGCGGCAACGTCGTCACGGACGCCTTCGGCGTCGTGGCGCTCGTCGCGCTCGCCCCGCCGGTGGCGATCCAGATCATGGGCGTTCTTTACGTACATAGATCCAAAGCCGTGGCACAAAACAAAGCTGACCTGCTGTCCGATGACGGCGTCATCGACCTGGAGGACGAAGAGATATGATACATGCCGAAAACCGACTCGCACCGCGCATGGTGCTCATCATTACGAATCATGAATACCGCCGCAAGCTCGAACAGACGTTTCAGAATTTCCGCATCCCGATCTATTATCAGTGCCAAGGGCACGGCACCGCGCCGTCGGAGATGCTCGACATCTTCGGCCTGAGCGGCAGCGGCCGCCTGCTCACGATCGGGCTGCTGCCGAAATTTCTCGTGCGCGACCTGCTCGACGCGCTGCAGCAGCGCATCCCGCTGCACAAACGCGGCGGCGGCATCGTGCTGACGATCCCGATCACGGGGCTGCAGCGGCCGATGCTGCAGCTCCTGAACGATCAGATGCGCGAGACCATTGAACAGAAGATCGAAGAAAGGGTGTGTAATGAAATGTCCGATACGCAAACCGGCGCGGGTTACGCCGCCATCTGGGTCGCGCTCAGCAACGGCTACAGCAGCGACGCCATCGACGCCGCCAGAAGCGCGGGCGCCATGGGCGGAACGATCCTCAAAGGCCGCCGCCAGAACTCCGAGCGCATCAGCCGCAAGCTCGGCATCTCCATGCAGGAGGAAGAGGAGTTCGTCGTCATCGTCACGCCGCGCGAAAAGAAGGCCGCCGTCATGAACGCGATCAGCGACGCCTGCGGCCTGCGCACGGACGCGCACGGCATCATCCTCTCGCTGCCGGTGGACGAGGTCATCGGTCTCGAGACCGGAGAAAACACGCTGTAACATTCCAAATAAACCAAAAATGCCGCAGGCAGCCGCCTGCGGCATTTTTGCGTCCGGATAGCGTATTTCAGGCCAGGGCGCGCTCGACCGCCGCCATTGCGTGGGCATGGGTCGTGTCGATGAGCGGCACCGCGCAGTCCTCTGGCTTGACCAGCAGGCCGAATTCCGTGCAGCCAAGGATCACGGCCTCCGCGCCGCGATCGGTCAGGTCCCGGATCGCAGCCCGAAACTTTTCCCGGGTCTCCGGGAGAAACACGTCCTTGACCAGTTCCTGATACAGTGCGTTATGGATGTTGTCAAAATGCGCGCCGTCCGGGATCAGCACATTCAGACCGTAGCGTTCCTGCAGGCGGCCCCGAAAGAAGGTGCTCGACGATTACCGCCCGCTGCTGGAGGAAAAAGGCTTCCGGGTCGAGATCCGGCCGACGGACGAGACGGTCTTTGCCGACCGGCGCGGGCTGTGCTTCCTGCTCGGGCAGGTCGTGAGCAACAGCGTGAAGTATGCGCTCGAAAAGCCGGTGCTGACCTTTTCCCTGGAAAGCAATGACACGGCGACCGTCCTGTCCATCCGCGACAACGGGCCGGGCGTGCGCGCGTGCGACCTGCCGTACGTGTTTGAAAAAGGCTTCACCGGAGACTCCGGCCACGAGAAGAACAAAGCCACCGGCATGGGGCTCTACCTCGCGCGCGAGGTCGCGAAGGATCTGGGGCTCACGCTCACCGCCGCGTCCGACTGGGGCGCGGGGTTCGAGGTCCGGGTCACGTTCCCGGTCGTAGCAGAATGAATATTGAAGATCCGGCGCCGCTGTTCGCGGCGCCGGATTTTTTCTGCCATGCCTTGCCCCCTCGAGCTCCCCCGCCGCGCAAAATGCCCCGACAGCTTTTGCTGCCGGGGCAAAGGGGGATGCGACATCTAACGGGATGGTACGTCAGACGATGTTATACTTCTTGAGCAGATCCACCACGACGTTGTTGACCAGCGGCTCCTTGACGAGGTCGAGCAGCGGCAGGACCGACGGGAGCAGGAACTCCAGCGGCTTCTTGCCGTCGAGCAGCTTGCTGGTGGCGTAGAGCAGGTCGCGGATATCATACACGCTGCCCCAGACTTCCGGCACGCCGCGGTCGACGTTGCAGAGCGTGTATACTGCTTCCATCGCGGTGCGGATGGAGTACTCGGTGGTGAACACGGTGTCGCGCGGGGTATCGGCGAACTGGCCGACGAACGCGAGGTTGACGGAACCATCGGGCACGACCTTCGGGCGGTCGCCTTCGGCTCTGGGCTCAAAGAACGTGGTGACGTAAGGCATCATGCACGGCGTGGTGTTGCATTCGTTCGTGGCCAGATCCATGATCTGATCCTCGGGGATGCCGATGTGGTACAGCCACTCTGCCGCCAGCTCGATGCCGGTGCAGTCGCACATGTTCTTCTTGATGAAGTCGCCCTTGTCGTCCCAGCAGTTGAGGCCGTAGACCCAGATCAGGCAGTGATCCTTCGGCTGCTCCTGGAACTGGCCCTGACGGTTGATGGTCCAGCTGACGAGCCAGCTCGAATCGCGGCAGGTGACGATGCCGCCGGTAACGACCTTGCCGGACAGCGGGTCGCGCTTGCAGATCTTCTGGATGGCGTCGAGGATCTGCTTGTTGGCCGTGTCGACGGTCCAGGACTCCCAGCTGGTCTCCTTGATGTCCTTGAAGAACTTCTCGGGATGGCCGAACGCCGGATCCTGCGCGGCGAGCTTCTTCCACATCTCGATGGACGGGCCTTCGCCGTTCTTGACCTTGATGACCGGAGCGTGCGTCTGATCGCCGTAAGCGGACGCATCGCCCTGGCAGCCATTCGTGCAGATGACGAGATCGTTCTCGGTCAGCTCGATGACCTTTTCCACGCCGCCCTGGGTGTACTCGATCTTCTTGGCGACCTTCTTATCCTCGGTGCAGTCGCAGACGATGTTCGTGACCGTGGTGTCGAAGAGGACCTTTCCGCCGTGGTCGGTGATGTATTTGCACATCGGGAGGATCATGGACTCATACTGGTTGTAGCGGGTGAAACGCAGCGCGCTCAGATCCGGCAGGCCGTCGATGTGGTGGATGTAGCGCTGCAGGTAGAGCTTCATCTCGAGGGCGCTGTGCCACTTCTCGAACGCGAACATGGTCTGCCAGTAGGTCCAGAAGTTCGTGGCGTAGAACTCATCGTCGAACACGTCATCGATCTTCTTGTCCTCGAGGGACTTGTTGGTCGCCATGAACAGCTTCAGCAGCTGGGTAGCGGCGCCGGGCGTCAGGCCGTACTTACGGTCGGTGTGGGCGTCCTGGCCCTGCTTCTCGGTGACACGGCACAGGGAGAAGTTCGGGTCTTCCTTGTTGAGGTAGTAGTACTCGGAGAAGACCGTCTCGCCCGGGTTCACGATCGACGGGATGGACTTGAACAGATCCCACATGCACTCGAAGTGGTTATCCATCTCACGGCCGCCGCGCATGATGAAGCCCTTGGTCGCGTCGTAGATGCCGTCGCAGGAGCCGCCGGCCACCGGCAGGTGCTCAAAGAGCGTGATGTGCTCGCCGGGCATCTGTGCATCGCGGATCAGGAAGCAAGCCGCCGCCAGACCGGCCAGGCCGGTGCCGACGACATATGCCGACTTGTTGTCGATGCCTTCGGGTTTTTTCGGCGTTGCAAACGCCTCGTAGTTACCGCTGCTGTAATACATTCTGTGTACCTCCCATTCATGATGTGTTTTCCGTATTTTTTGTGCAATCCGCTGCACGAGTTTCTTCTGTTATGGTCACTAACACTTGCCTCCAAAAAAAAAGAAGCAACTTCGTTTGACAATTATCAATATAGCGAATTTCGCCATCTTTACTGCACCATTTGTTACGCAAATGGCGATAATTAAACATAACCATTTGGTTTCGTTGAATGTCACTAAATTGGCGATTTGCGATTGTGCATTTTGACCGTTTTTCGCCAAACGTCCAATTAAAATGCGTCAAATGGCACAAAAGAAAGCTGTCAAAAAGCGAAATTCGCTTTTTGACAGCTTCCAGTTTGGACATATATGGTCGTCAAGTGTGCCCTACAAGTTGGCCATGCCCTCCAGCGCAGGGCGGTCGAGCACATAGATCTTGCCGCGGCCGGTGCGCAGAAGGCCCATCTGACGCATCCCCTCCAGCTCCCTGCTGATGACCTCGCGCGTGGTGCCGAGGTGGTGGGAGATCTCCTCGTGGGTGATGCGCGCAAAGCCGTCCTCGGGGTGTGCATCGGCCTTTTCGAGCACGACGCGGGCGATGCAGCTGCGTAGAGGATGGAAAAAATAATACTCTATGTTATTGAGCACCGTCTGGACATTGCGCGCCTGCGTGCACTGCAAAAACTGCTGCACGACCGGCGATTCCGCGCACAGCGGGCGCAGGGCCACAATGTTGATGTAGGCAAACACGGCGTCGCTGGTCGCCTGCAGGATGGGGACCGTGTCACCCGGCGCTGCACTGTCGAGCGTATTGAGCATGCAGCAGCCGCCGCTGACGATCGACATGAGCGTGATCTCGCGGCCGGTGTCCGTCGCAATAAACACACGCACTCCGCCGGAGAGCACGAGAAACAGGCCGTTTTTTTCCGGCATGGAAAAAATCACGTCGTCCCCCGCGCGGTACGAGCGGACTATCGTATTCAGGCGCAGCATCTGCTGCTGAGAGCCCGTCAGCGAATCCCAGAACGGCAGGCACACCGTAAAGTCATAGGAACGTTTGTTTTTATCCGTGCTGCACACCTCCGCCGTTTTGGAATGATATGTTAGCGCCACTAACATATATGCGCAAAAAAAGAAACTTGCTGCTTCTTCTCACATCTTATCAAATTGACACGTCCGTACCGTATCATTTGTTACATATCTGACGCCTTTTCACGTTTTCCTGCCAGTAAGGAGGCGTCTGGTTCATTCTTGATATAGCTCACGAGCAGCTCGCCGGTAAACTGGACGACATCGACCGGAGAAACGCCGAAGGACAGGTTCTCATAGATCGTCGTACCGGTATAAGCGTTGAGCAGGCACTGATACACCGCGTAAATATTCACATCCGGGCGGATCGAGCCGTCGGCCACGCCTTCGCGCAGGGCCTTGAGCGCCGGGACGGGGATCTCCTTGTCGTAGTACTTCCAGAACACATTGTTGACGTCGCTGCCGGTGTTCTTCTCGGAATAGGCCGAAAACATCTCGCGCGTGTAGTCGTACCACTCCGGCTGGTCATCATAAATGCGGAAGTAAATGTGCATGCAGACGACGAACTTTTCATACCCCGTCGTACACGCTGCGGACTCTCGCTTGTACTGCTCCATAAAATCAGTAAAAAACGTAGCCAATGCGTCGCGCCAGGCGGCAAACACGAGCGCGTCCTTGTTGCGGAAATAGCGGTACAGCGACGTCGGCGTCAGGCCGGCCGCCTCGGCGATGCGGCTGATGGGCGTCGCGGCGATGCCGTCCGCGATGAACAGCGTCTGCGCCGTGTGGATCACCCGCCGGATGTTCTGTTCCCGTTCCTCACTGCGTTTCACGGTCTGCACCTCCCTGCGCAAAGTTGTTTACAGTATGCCATGTTTTCACGCCGTTTGCAACCGCAAATGTGCCGGGTGGAAACATTTGTGCCTTGCACGGCGCGGCGCAGCGTGGTATGCTCACGGCAGACAGAGAGATTCCTCCCCGCCGGAGCGGATGTCTTGGCCCCGACCTGTGTCGGGGTCTTTTTTTAGGTCCGGTTGCACCGGCCATAAAAAAGGCCAGATCTCATTCGAGGCGGGCCTTGCCCCCTCGAGCTCCCCCGCGACGCTTTATCCGTTTCCCTGCCGCATCTTGACGATAGACAGCAAAAAGAGCCCCCTGCCGAGGCAGAGGGCTCTTCGTTTGGGTTGTTCTGTTTTGGCCGATGGAAGCCGAATCAGGCGGCCTTCTTCGCCTTGGCCTGCGCTGCGAGTGCCTTGCTGCCCTCGACGACGAGGTCAATGGCAAGGATGACCAGCAGGATGGCCAAGATCGCGCGGATGTAGCACCATGCAAGGCCGGTGCCGCCGGCGATGATCGCAGTGATCTGGGACTTGATGGTGAAGACCAGAGACGTCAGCGTCACGAGGATCATGAAGATCATCGGGAAGTAGAACATCTTGTTGTTTCTGCCCATCTTGCCGAGCCATGCGGCGACGGCCAGCAGGCCGAGGCCGGCCAGGAGCTGGTTGGCAGCGCCGAACAGGGGCCAGATCTTTGCGTAACCGGTCATGCCAAGGGCAATGCCAAGCACGACGGTGATTGCGGTGGAGACGTACGGATTGCAGAGAACCTTGCGAGCGCCGGTCACGGTCGGATCGCCGGCCTTCTCACCGGGCTTGAGCCAGAATTCCTGGAACATGTAGCGAGCCAGACGGGTCGCGGTGTCCAGAGAGGTCAGGCAGAACACGGACACGGCCAGGACCATCAGCGTGTAGGTGACGGACACGGCACCAGAGCCGAAGATCTTGCCGAGCATCTGAGACAGGCCAGTCGCAAACACGACGGTCGGGGTGACGGTCGTGCCGGCTTTGTAATCCTGCCAGATGTACGCAACAGCGCACAGGGAGACGAGCGCGAGCACGCACTCAATGAGCATGCCGCCGTAGGCGATGGGCTGTGCGTCCTTCTCATTGTTGAGCTGCTTGGCCGTCGTGCCGGAACCAACAAGGGAGTGGAAGCCGGAGATGGCGCCGCAGGCAATGGTGACGAACAGAGCCGGGAACATATAGCCAAGGGAGCTGCCCGTCGGGGCGATGGTGTCTTTGAAGCCGGTGAACGCAGGCATATCCAGCGTCGGGTGGCAGCCGATGACACCGATGATCGCGAGGATCATCATCGCATACAGCAGGAACGAGCTGAGGTAGTCACGCGGCTGGAGCAGGATCCACACAGGCGTGACGGAAGCGACCAGAATGTAGATGCCACAGATGATCATCCAGGTCTGGTAGCTCAGGTAGATCGGGTGCCACTTGATGCCAAGCCACATCACCAAAGCAATGGCCACAACACCGATGATCGTGGACACGCCGATCGGCGCATTTCTGCGGTACACGAAGAAACCGAAGAAGATGGCCAGGACGATGAACAGCAGCGAGATGATCGCCGTCGTGGCGTTGGCCGCGGAAGCCGCCATATCCACAACACCGTCCACATAGGTGGCCTTGAACGTGTTGGCAACGATGGACGCGAACGCGGCCACGACCAGGATCAGGGTCAGGTAAGAGAAGATGAGGAACAGGCGCTTGGCCTTCTTGCTGATGCTGGTCTCGACAACGGTGCCGATGGACTGGCCGTCATTGCGGACAGAGGCAAACAGCGCGCCGTAGTCATGCACACCACCGAAGAAGATGCCGCCGATGAGGACCCACAGCAGCACCGGGACCCAACCGAAAACAGCGGCCTGGATCGGGCCGTTGATCGGGCCGGCGCCCGCGATGGAGGAGAAGTGGTGGCCCATCAGGACAGGGGCCTTTGCAGGGCAGTAGTCCATGCCGTCTTCCAGCTCGTGAGCCGGGGTCGGGCGGGACGGGTCGATGCCCCACTGTTTGGACAGCCATCCGCCGTAGAAAACGTAGCCCAGGGCGAGAATGACAATGCCAACAATCAGAATTACAGCAGCATTCATTGAATTAACTCCCTTCTTTCATATTCTTAAACAGTGTTGTCTTCAACAACTGTGCTGTACTGCGTCCGCTGCCATTGGCAGCCGTTTTGCCGGTGCTGAGCTCCACGACGCCGGTGTGGTAATCCATCCAGCCGTGGAACGCCAGTTTGAAGCTCTTATAAATACGCGTGCGGCGCAGGGCGCGCAGCGCATCCGGCTCACAGGTGTCACACAAGAAGATCGCCGTGATATAAGAGCACATATGATTCGGGCCCGGCTCGATCCGCTGCATGCCGTCGGCACGCGCCTGCTCGCGGCACTGCTCGAAGATCTCCTTCGTGAGCACGGGGACCGAGAAAATGTAGACATATTCGTTATTATCCGCTTCCCAGAGCTTGGCGGCCTTGACCAGCACATACTTCTCGGAGTGGATGTGCAGCCCGGCCTCTGCGACGAGATAACCCTTCGGTTCCTCGTGGCGCACAACATCAAAATATCCCGAATAACTGTGGCACAGTTTGTCGAGCGCTTCCTCGCGGGTCATACGCCGTCCTCCCTGTTTGATGCAAAATTTTCATGGTATGATTTCACCAATTTCATGAACAAACTAAGAACAAAGTGTAAACATACCGCTAATGTTATGATAGCGCGCCACCCGGAATCTTTCAAGTGAAATTAATGACAAATATCCACATCCGTTTTTGTCAACTTTTCATAACGTACGCACAAAAATGTCGAAGAACTTGGAATTATGTAAATCATTTTCCGTAAGGAACAGACAAACGTTTCACCTGTGCGGACACTGATTTTTCAGCGAAAATGTGGCTGCGTTTTTTGCTTGACGATCTTTTCCTGCAGCAAAACATAATTATGTAAACCATCTTGCAAAGTCGCTCTGCCGCCCTCAGTGCAGGTACGGACGGCAAGTGCGATTCTTGTCGAAAAGTGATTGACAGGGCGTGCAAATCTTGCTACAATGAGTCGTCTCAATTGGAATGATGCCTAGAGTCTTTCCGAAGCAAGATGCGACCGCCGCCGCGCCCCGCGCGCCGGCCAAGGCCATACGGACAGCCGGGTCGAATGCCGCAAACCGCACCGCGTGCGGTGGCAACTTCTGTTGCCTTATTGATTGAGTTAAAAGCTCGAGTTTTATAAGTTGGTCACTTAAAACCAGGCTGCTTTCAGCATCCAAACTTGTGAAATGGTCAATAAGAGTAGTAAAAGTAATCTTTGCTATATAGACTCTCAAGACACAACATCCTGTTGGGAACGGTGCGCACGGGCCGCGGACGGCCGCTGCGCGCCCAATGGCATATGTTTGTTCACAAGCGCCGCTGCTGATCTGCAGCGGCGTTTTTTGTGCACAAGGGGGAAACACAGCCATGAAAAAAGTCATTGAACTCCGCAACGTCAGCAAACAGTTTGACGGCGAGACCGTTCTCGACAGCATCAACCTCGACATTTACGACAACGAATTTCTGACGCTGCTCGGCCCGTCCGGCTGCGGCAAGACCACGACCCTGCGCATGATCGGCGGCTTTGAAACGCCGGATCAGGGCGACATCCTCTTTCTCGGTGAGCGCATCAACGACATTCCGCCGCACAAGCGCAACATCAACACCGTTTTCCAGCGCTACGCCCTCTTCCCCCACCTGAACGTGTTTGAAAACGTGGCGTTTCCGCTGCGCGAGCAGAAGCTGCCGCGCAACGAGATCGAGCAGAAGGTCAACGAGATGCTCGCGCTCGTCAAGCTCACGGGCTTCGAGCGCCGCAACGTCACGCGCCTGTCCGGCGGACAGCAGCAGCGCGTCGCCATTGCGCGCGCGCTCGTGAGCCGGCCGCGCGTGCTGCTGCTCGACGAGCCGCTCGCCGCGCTCGACCTGAAGCTGCGCAAGGACATGCAGCAGGAGCTCAAGAACATCCAGAAGGCCACCGGCATCACGTTCGTGTTCGTCACGCACGATCAGGAAGAAGCGCTGAGCATGTCCGACACGATCGTCGTCATGTCCGAGGGCAAGATCCAGCAGATCGGCACGCCGCTTGATATTTATAATGAACCGCAGAATGCTTTCGTGGCGGATTTCATCGGCGAGAGCAACATTGTCGACGGCATTATGCGGCAGGACTTCCACGTGACGTTCTCGGGCCATACGTTCACATGCGTGGACAAGGGCTTTGCCAAAAACGAGAACGTGGACGTCGTCATCCGCCCCGAGGATGTGGACATCGTGCCCATCGAAAAGGGCATGCTGCGCGGCACGGTCACGTCCGTCACGTTCATGGGCGTGCACTATGAGATCATCATCGACATCAACGGCTTCAAGTGGATGATCCAGACGACGGACTACGTCGACGAGGGCGCAGAGGTCGGCCTGTATATCGAGCCGGACGCCATCCACATCATGAAAAAGTCCGAGTATTCGGGCATGTACGGCGACTACTCCTCGTTCAGCAACGAGCTGGACGAGCTCTCGGACGCGGAAAGCGAGCCGGACGAATGAACAATCGCATCCGTTCCGAAAACCGCCGCGCCTCGCTGGCGCAGCGTCTGGCACTCGCACCGTATTCCGTGTGGGCGGTCATCTTCGTGGCCGTGCCGCTCGTGTTCGTGGCCTACTATGCGTTCACGGACGAGAGCTTCCGGTTCACGACCGAAAACCTGACGAAGTTTTTCACCGCCGTGAGCACGATCACCGACGACAGCGGCGCTGCGCGCGAGGTGCACACGTACCTGCTCATCTTCTGGCGCTCGGTGAAGCTGGCCGTCATCTCCACAGCGATCTGCCTGCTCATGGGCTACCCCATTGCATATATCATCGCCCGCGCCGCCCCGCGCACGCAGAAGACGATCATCACGCTCATCATGATCCCGATGTGGATGAACTTCCTCATCCGCACCTATGCGTGGATGACCATCCTGCAGGACTCTGGCCTGCTCAACATGCTCTTTTCCGCGCTGCACCTCGGCCAGGCGCACATCATCGGCACCGAGGGCGCCGTCGTCGTCGGCATGGTGTACGACTACTTCCCGTATATGATCCTGCCGATCTACTCGGTCATGGCCAAGATGGACACGCGCCTGATCGAGGCCGCGCGCGACCTTGGCTGCAACAGTCTCGGCGTGCTGCGGCGGGTCATCTTCCCGCTGAGCCTGCCGGGCGTCATGTCCGGCATCACGATGGTGCTCATCCCGTCGATCAGCACCTTTTATATCTCGCAGAAACTCGGCAACGGCAAGTTCTTCCTCATCGGTGACGCGATCGAGGGGCAGTACGTGGCCAATAACCTGCACTTTGCCGCCGCCATCGCCTTCATCCTCATGCTGATCCTGCTGGCCGCCATGGCCCTGATGAAGCGCGGCACGAACAAGCGCGTCTACGGAGGTGTGTGACATGAAACGAGCTGCTAAGATCTATACCGCCCTCATCTTCGTGTTCCTGTTCGCGCCGATCGTGATCCTGCTGGTATTCTCGTTCAACGAGGCCAAGAGCCTGTCGGTGTTCTCCGGCTTCTCATTAAAATGGTATCAGGAGCTGTTCCGCGACGGGGAAACGCTCAACGCGCTCAAAAACACGCTCATCCTCGCCGTGGTCGCATCGCTCGTGTCGACCGCGATGGGCACGGCTGCCGCCGTGGGCATGAACCGGATGCGCAACAAATATCTGCGCGCCGCGCTCGACACGGCGACCGACATCCCCATGATGAATCCGGACATCATCACCGGCATTTCGCTGATGCTCATGTTCGTGTTCTTCGGCCGGCTGCTCGGCGCGTCCACGAGTCTCGGCTTCTGGTCGATGCTCGCGGCGCACATCACGTTCTGCCTGCCGTATGTCATCATGCAGGTGCTGCCGAAGCTGCAGCAGATGGACCGCTCGCTGCCCGAGGCCGCGATGGATCTCGGCTGCACGCCGGTGCGTGCGTTTTTCCGCGTGGAAGTGCCGGAGATCCTGCCCGGCATCATCACCGGCATGATCATGGCCTTCACGCTCTCGCTCGATGACTTCGTCATCAGCTACTTCACGCAGGGCAGCGGCTTCCAGACGCTCCCGATCCGCATCTACAACATGACGAAAAAGACCGTCACGCCGAAAATGTACGCCCTGGCGACGATCATCTTCTTCGTCATTCTCGCGCTGCTGCTGCTGACGAACCTCGTCGACGAGGACGACACGCAGCGCATCCGCGACGCCCGCCGTGCCAAGCGCGCGGGCAAGCCCGCCCGCGCCAAGCGCAGCGGCAGCGGCCGCCGCCCCGTGCGCGCCGCCGTGGGCATCCTTACCGCCGCCGCGCTGCTCATCGCCGGCATCAGCATCTACAGCAGCCGGCAGGAGACGCGCGTGCTCAACGTCTACAACTGGGGCGAATATATCTCCGACGGCTCGGACGATTCGCTCGACACCATCGCCGCGTTCGAGGACTGGTACAAGGCGACCTACGGCGTGCCCGTCAAGGTCAACTATGACACCTACGCCAGCAACGAGGACATGTATGCCAAGCTCAAGAGCGGCGCCGTGAGCTACGACGTGGTCATCCCGTCGGACTACATGATCGCGCGCATGGAAGCCGAGGACATGCTCCTGCCGCTCAACTACGACAACATCCCGAACTATCAGTATATCTCCGAGGACTTCCGCGGCCTGTACTATGACCCCGACGACACCTACACCGTTCCGTACACCTACGGCATCGTGGGCGTGATCTACAACGCCAATGTCGTGGACGAGGCCGACACCGGCAGCTGGGATCTGATGTGGAACCCGAAATACGCCGGCAACATCCTGCAATTCAACAACGCGCGCGACGCGCTCGGCACGGCCATGTACCGCGCCGGCATCGACGTCAACACGACCGACCACGCCGACTGGCAGCAGGCACTGCAGGCACTCGTCGACCAGCGCCCGCTCGTCAAGAGCTACGTCATGGATGAGATCTACAACATGATGGAGTCCGGCGAGGCCGCCGTGGCCGCCTACTACGCAGGCGACTACTTCACGATGTGCGACGCACAGGCCGACAACGTGGATCTGCAGTTTTACTACCCCGAGAACACGAACTACTTCATTGACGCCATGTGCATCCCGACAAGCTGCCGGGATCAGGAGCTGGCCGAGTGCTTCATCAACTTCATGCTCAGCCGCGAGGCCGCCGTGGCCAACGCCGAGTATATCTACTACGCCTCGCCGAACCGGCTCGTGTATGACGACCCGGAGTATATCGACGACATGGGCGAGGACACGATGGCCATCCTCTACCCCGACATCGGCTCGTTCCGCGATGCATACAACCGCAGCGCCTACCGCAACCTCGACCAGGACACGCTGACCTATGTCAACAGTCTCTGGGAGACGCTCAAGATCAACTGACCCCTCCGTCATGGGCAGACACCGGGCACGGTGCCTGCCCATTTTTCTGCCATTTTGGGGCTTGCCATCCGCGGGCGGATATGCTATACTCTTTCACCGGTTAGTTTACTTTAACTATAAACATTGGTTAGATGTATCTAACGAAATACCACATGACAACACGCCGCTTCCCTCCGCATCCCGGCGCGCTTGCATAGAAAGAGGATGTCATGGCAGAAGAAAACAAATTTCTGGAGATCGTGGACCTGAAAAAGGGCTACGGCAGCGGTGAGACCCGGCAGGAGGTCCTGCGTGGGATGACGTTTTCGGTCGCGCGCGGCGAGATCTGCGTCCTGCTCGGCCCTTCCGCTCGGGCAAGTCCACCCTGCTGAACATCATCGGCGGGATAGACAGCGCCGACGCGGGCTTCATCTCCATCGGCGGCGACAAGCTCGAGGACATGGGCGAGAAAGCGCTCACGCAGTACCGCCGCAAGCACCTGGGCTACGTCTTTCAGCTCTATAACCTGATCGCCAACCTGAACGTCAAGGAGAACATCGAGGTCGGCGCCTATCTCTCGGACGCGCCGCTGGACATCGACGAGGACAACGTTGCGACCGTCATCACCGAGCGCGACATCACGAAGATGGCCGATCAGCTCGACCACTCGATGGGCTCCTACATGACCTATTTCCAGTACCTGTGCGTGCTGCTGTCGGCCGTACTGATCTACCTGCTGACCAAGCTCATCATGGAAAAGAACGAAAACGCCATCTCCATGGTGAAGATCCTCGGCTATGAAAACCGGGAGATCGCGCGGCTGTACCTGCTGTCGACGACGATCGTGCTCGTGCTCATCGACGCCGTCAGCGTCTGGCTCGGCGCCGCCGCCATGAAGCTGGCCTGGCGGGAGATCATGTTCTCCTACAGCGGCTGGTTCGCCTTCCACATGGAGCCGGCCGGATATGTCAAGATGTTCGTGTTCGTGCTCCTCGGCTACGCCATCGTGACGATCTTCGATTTCCGCCGCATCCGGAAGATCCCCATGGATGAAGCACTCAAGAGCGCGGAATAAGCGGCGGACACCGTCCGCAGTCCTCCTTCGGGAAAAAACAGCGCCCGGACAAACGCAGCTGCGTTTTCCCGGGCGTTTTTCTGCTGCATCGCAGCGGAAGCGGCCGCTAAGAAATTGTATATTTTTGCTCTTGCATCCGTGCCGCCTTTGGCATATCATAGGGCCTTGGAACTTTACCCATTTGTAAGAAAAGGTGAGAAGATCTATGCAGACAGCGACCAAGCCGCAGCATCTGGACATGCTCAACGGCCCGATCTGGAATAAACTCCCGCGCTATGCCCTGCCCGTCGCCGCGACCGGCATCCTCGGGCAGCTGTTCAACGCGGCCGACATCGCCGTCGTCGGCAACTTCACGGGCGATATGCGCACGGCCGCCGTGGCCGCCGTCGGCGCGAACAGCCCGGTCATCGCCCTGATCCTGAATCTGTTCATCGGCATCGCGCTCGGCGCGAACGTCGTCATCGCCAACGCCATCGGCCGCGGCGACCGCGAGACCGTGCACCGCGCCGTGCACACCTCCATCGTCACGGCCCTCATCGGCGGCGTGCTCGTGGCGATCTTCGGCCAGCTCATTGCGGCCGGGCTCATGGGCCTGCTCAACGTGCCGGACGATGTGTACCCGCTCGCACTCGCGTACCTGCGCATCTACCTGCTGGGCATGCCGGTCATTTTGCTGTATAACTTCGAGGCGGCCATCTTCCGCAGCGTCGGCGACACGAAGGTGCCGCTCATCGCGCTGACGGTCTCCGGCGTTCTGAACGTGATCCTCAACCTGTTTTTCGTCATCGTGCTCAAGATGAACGTCAACGGCGTCGCCATCGCAACGGTGCTCTCCAACGCGGTCAGTTCCGTGCTGCTGCTGCGCCGCCTGCTGCACGGCGACCTGGTGCGCGTGGAGCTGAAGCAGCTGCGCATCGACCCCGCCATCTTCCGCAAGATCATGCGCATCGGTCTGCCGGCCGGTATTCAGAGCGCGCTCTTCTCGGTGTCGAACATCATCATCCAGTCGGCCATCAACAGCCTCGGCACCGTCGTCATGGCCGCCTCGAGCGCCGCGTTCAACATCGAGATCATCGCCTACGACGTGCTCAACTCCTTCAGCCAGGCGTGCACGACCTTTGTCGGCCAGAACTACGGCGCCGGCAAGATCGACCGCTGCAAAAAAACCATGCTTCTGTCCCTCGGCGAGGACATCATCGCCTCGGCCATCGCCATCGTGATCGTGCTGCTGACGGGCAAGTATCTGCTGGCCATTTTCAACAACGACCCGCAGGTCATCGAGATCGGCTACAGCCGCCTGCTCATCCTCTTCGGATCGTACATCTTCAGCCTGACGTATGAGATCCTGTCCGGCTACCTGCGCGGCTTCGGCATCTCGCTCGTTCCGGCGATTTTGACGCTCTTCGGCGTGTGCGGCGTGCGCATCGTGTGGATCAACACCGTGTTCCCGCTGCACCACACGTTCCGGTCGATCATGCTCGTGTATCCGATCAGTCTTGCGACCACGGCGGTGCTCATCTTCATCGCACTGCTCGTCTACCGGCCGTCGCGCCGGTTCGCGGCGGCGCACAGCGAAAAAAATCCGCAGGCATGATCCATGCGGCCGGCGCGCCCCGCACGGGGCGCGCCGGCCGCATTTGCAATGGCGATGTAAAGAAATTTACATCGCCGGCATGAAGTGATATAATAAAATCCAATATTTTGCACCCCCCATCTGGGGCTCATCCTGCATGACCGGAGGATCACCGCCATGCACAACAGATTGTATCGTCTGAGCCACGGCATCATGACGGCGCACGTGCCGCACGCGGTCTACGGGCAGACGCGCTTTAAGATGCTGCTGACCGTGATCGTATAACGCGGGACATCCCCGCATATAAGACCCCCCGCACTGTTCGGTTTCCGAACGGTGCGGGGGGTTTTGTTAATCAAGATAAAAGTCGAAGCTGACTGCTGCTCCCACGGACGCCCAAAATGCGACGCTGCTGTCTGGGAGGACCAGCTCCGGTAAATCGTTGGACGCCGCAAACACCCGCACGCTCAGATCAGCATATAGATTGTATTCCTCACATAAGCGGCGGACTTCCGCCTCTTTCCCGCGCAGCATCTTCTCAAACTGCTGCAGCGGCTCATCCAAGGCCCGGCAGTCCATTTTCGGCAGTTCCGCGCTCCAGTATGCGTGCCGCAGCGTCGGGTAAGGCGGCGCTTCCGCCGGGAGAACTGTAAAGCCGGGCAGCACTTGCTCATCCGGCTCACGAATCTCCTTACCGCAGTGCTGCACCTTCCCTTTCCCGGGCGTCGGCGCGCATGACATCGTGGGCGAAATGCCAAGGCCACGCGTGACCGCGTCCCGCTCAAAATCTGTACCGTCACGCTTTGTGAGCGTAAAAACCAGCCGAATCTGTGGTGTTTGTTTCATATTCGCCTCCGTACATACGCTTTGCGCGCGTTCCGGAGCATAAGAACGCTCACAAGATAATACGGCGCAGCCGCAAGAAAAACAGATGCGAGGAATGCAAACATCGCTGTGTCCACTGCTTCAAACACAAAATAGAGCAGAAATTCGACCGCTGCCAAAAACAGCGTCACGATCAGCATCTGCACATGGAAGTGCTGGAAGAAGGCATTGCGCTCATCCTTTACGCGCGCATATGCAGCATCCATTTTCTCAGGGGCAGCTTCAAAGGCCGAAATACTCTTTGACACGATCTTCGAGCCCGACTTGCGATATCGCTGCTCTGCGTGGAAATAATCATTGAAGGCATAGTCATAGCGACGTCCGTCCACACTCCAAAACAGGAAAAAATCCTTGTGCGCGGGGGCTGATTTTCGAAAAATGAACTGCCACCGGCACAGCTCGCAAAGCGTCCACCCCTGCTCCGCCATGGCAGAAAGCCAGCGCTCGACCTGATTGACCGTGGCCCGCGTATATGGATGAAAACATTTCTTTTTCGTCACGGGCATATCCGCTTCCCCCTGTCGCGCAATTGATTATGCTACGTGCAATCAATTTAGAATCATTATACGCAGCCAGACATGGTCTGTCAAACATATGGAAATGCAAACCCCGGGCACACAGCTGAAAACCTGTGTGCCCAGGGTTTGTCATTGAGCGATCATCCCACGCACGGCTGCGCCGGGGATCAGGTCTCCTCGCGGATGGCAGCCTGCGCGGCGGCGAGGCGGGCAATCGGCACGCGGAACGGCGAGCAGGACACGTAGTCCAGGCCGACCTTGTGGCAGAACGCGATGGACGACGGGTCACCGCCGTGCTCGCCGCAGATGCCGAGTTCGAGGTCCGGATTCGTCTGGCGGCCGAGCTTGCAGGCCATCTCCACGAGCTTGCCGACGCCGTTGACGTCCAGGTGCTGGAACGGGTCGTTCTCGTAAATCTTCGTATCGTAGTACGCGCCGAGGAACTTCGCGGCGTCGTCACGGCTGAAGCCGAAGGTCATCTGCGTCAGGTCGTTCGTGCCGAAGCTGAAGAAGTCCGCCTCCTTGGCGATCTCGTCGGCCGTGAGCGCGGCGCGCGGGATCTCGATCATCGTGCCGACGTGGTACTTCATGTCCACGCCAGCATCTTTAATCAGCGCGTCCGCCGTGCGGACAACGATGTCCTTGATGAACTTGAGCTCCTTACGCTCGCCGACCAGCGGGATCATGATGTACGGCGTGATCATCGTGCCGGTCTCGGCGCTGACCTTGAGCGCCGCTTTGATGACGGCGTTGGTCTGCATCTCGGCGATCTCCGGATAGGTGACGCACAGGCGGCAGCCGCGGTGGCCCATCATGGGGTTGAACTCGTGCAGGGACACGACGACGTCCTGCAGCTCGTCAAACGTCATGCCCATCTCCTGCGCCAGCTCCTCAATGTCCGCCTTCTGGGTGGGCAGGAACTCGTGCAGCGGGGGATCGAGATAGCGGATGGTCATCGGGCGCGTGCCCATGATGCGGTACATGGCCTCAAAGTCACCCTGCTGGAACGGCTCGACCTTCGCCAGCGCGACCTTGCGCGCCTCGACGGTGCGGGCACAGATCATCTCGCGGACGGCCTTGATGCGGTCCTCGGCGAAGAACATATGCTCGGTGCGGCACAGACCGATGCCCTCGGCGCCGAGATCGACCGCCTGCTGCGCATCGCGCGGGTTGTCGGCGTTGGCCTCAACGTTCAGGCGGCGGGCCGCGTCGGCCCAGCCCATGAGGCGGTTGAAGTTCTTGTTGCCGGTGGCGGCGACGGTCGGGATCTGGCCGGCGTAGATGTTGCCGGTGCTGCCGTCGAGCGAGATCCAGTCGCCCTCCGTGAAGCGGTGGCCGTTGATCTCAAAAACTTTATCCGCATAGCTGATGTGGACGGTGTTGTCGTTGCCGCAGCCGGAGACGCAGCACGTGCCCATGCCGCGGGCGACGACGGCCGCGTGGCTGGTCATGCCGCCGCGCACGGTCAGGATGCCCTGCGAGACCTGCATACCCACGATGTCCTCGGGGCTGGTCTCGAGGCGGACGAGCACGACCTTCGGCATGGTCTTGTTCTTGACGGCTTCCTCGGCCTCCTCGGCGGAGAACACGATCTGGCCACAGGCAGAGCCGGGGGATGCGGCAAGGCCCTTGCCGATGGCGTCGGCTTTTTTGAGCGCCTCGGCGTCAAACTGCGGGTGCAGGAGCGTATCGAGCTGCTTGGGCTCGACGCGCAGCACGGCCTCGCGCTCGGTGATCATGCCCTCGTCGACGAGGTCGCACGCGATCTGCAGCGCCGCCTGCGCGGTGCGCTTGCCGTTGCGGGTCTGGAGCATGTAGAGCTTACCGTCCTCGATGGTGAACTCCATGTCCTGCATATCCTGAAAGTAGTGCTCGAGCCGGTTGGCGATGGCGACGAACTCGTCGTACACCTCCGGCATCTGATCCTGCAGGTGGCTGATCGGGCTCGGCGTGCGCACGCCGGCGACGACGTCCTCGCCCTGTGCATTGATGAGGTACTCGCCCATGAGCCGCTTCGCGCCCGTGGCCGGGTCGCGCGTGAAGGCCACGCCCGTGCCGGAACGGTCGCCGGAGTTGCCGAACGCCATCTGCTGGACATTGACGGCGGTGCCCCACTCATAGGGGATCTCGTTCATCTTGCGGTAGACGTTCGCGCGCGGGTTATCCCAGCTGCGGAACACGGCCTTGACCGCCTCGATGAGCTGCTCGTTCGGGTCCTGCGGGAAGGGCTTGTGCTCATTGTCCTCATAGATCTTCTTGAAGATGACGACGAGCTGCTTGAGATCATCGGCGTCCAGATCGACGTCGTTCGTGACGCCCTTGGCGGCCTTCATCTTGTCGATCTCTTCCTCAAACAGGCTCTTGGACACGCCCATGACGACGTCCGCAAACATCTGCACGAAGCGGCGGTAGCTGTCGTAAGCGAAGCGGGGGTTGCCGGTCTTTTTGGCCAGGCCCTCGACGGATGCGTCGTTCAGGCCGAGGTTGAGGATGGTGTCCATCATGCCGGGCATGGACTGGCGCGCGCCGGAGCGCACGGACACCAGCAGCGGGTTTTCCACGTCGCCGAGCTTTTTGCCGGTCAGATCCTCCAGACCCTTAACGTGCGCGAAAATGTCTGTCTGGATCTCCGCATTGATCTGGCGGCCGTCCGCGTAGTACTGCGTGCAGGCCTCGGTCGTGATCGTGAAGCCCTGCGGCACCGGCATACCGGCCGCGGTCATCTCCGCAAGGCCGGAGCCCTTGCCGCCGAGAATGTTGCGCATCGCGGTCTTGTCGCCGCCGAACGCCTGGCTGCCTTCGCTGAAATAATACAGATACTTTTTGCTCATTCCATTACCTCCATCTGTTCTGGTTTTTGGCGATTTCTTTTCGTTATTATTATAGCAAAACCGGGGCGACCCCGCCAGAATGAATGTGCGCAAAGTCGTCCAAATCTTCACAATGTCAGGAGCCGGTTTTTATGCAGTTTGCAAGATTGTGCCCATATTCGTAGAATTTTCCGAAACCAAATACAGAATTTATGAATTTTTGTGAATGATGACAGACAAAAATGCAAAAATATCCTTCCCTGCTTTTTCTCACACACGCCTGTCGAGTGACACAGTTTGGAAATTTTCGCAGTCCCAATGCATTATAACTGCGTTGTAAAACATTAGAGTAATATACAGCAACTGTGCGCGAAGCGCAAAAACAGGATTTCCTTTGGATTATGTGCTATAACATACACAACCGCAATTCCCCGACTTTCGTCCGTTTTACGTCATTCGGCGGAGTTTGTGATGATAAGAAAGCATGAAAACTGATATACTTTGGAGGGAAAACATGATGAAACACAGCAAACGTTTTCTGTGCCTGCTGCTGACGCTCATTCTGGCCGCGAGCCTGTGCGTCTTTCCGGCGGCGGCCGCAGACCAGACCTGCCCGAGCAGCAAGGACGACCCGGTCGTGTTCGTGCACGGCCTGATGGGCTGGGGGCAGCGCGTCGGCATCAACGCCGTGCTGCCCTACTGGGGCATGACCACCGGCAGCCTGACAAGCTACCTCAACGCGCTCGGCTATGAGACGTACTCGGCCACCGTCGGCCCGATCTCCAGCGCATGGGACCGCGCGTGCGAGCTCTATGCCCAACTGACCGGCACGACGGTCGATTACGGCGCGGCGCACGCTGCGGCGCACGACCACGCGCGCTACGGCATCACCTATGACCAGCCGCTCTTTGCCGGCTGGGGCACGAAGCGCGCCGTCAACCTCGTCGGCCACAGCTTCGGCGGCGCGACCACGCGCCAGTTCCTCGAGCTGATGGCCAACGGCAGCGCCGAGGAAGTTGCCGCGGCCAAGGCCGCCGGCACTGCGCCGAGTCCGCTGTTCACCGGCGGCAAGCGCAGCTGGGTGCACTCCATGACCGAGATCGCCGCGCCCCACAACGGCACGACCTTCATCGAGTCCAACGGCACGATCATGGACGCGGCAACAAATCTGGCTGAGACGCTCGCCAAGGGCTTCGGCATCACGGAGATCAAGAATCTCTATGACTTCCAGCTTGAGCAGTTCGGCATCTACAAGGATCCGAACGAGACCGTGCTCGAGACGCTGCAGCGCGTGTTCAGCACCGACTTCATGTCGCACAACGACAACGCTTTTCTCGACCTGACGATCGACCGATCGCTCGAGATCAACGACGGCATCGGCATCGAGCCGAACGTCTACTACTTCTCCTACGCCGGCAACCAGACCGTGCAGGACCCGGTCTCCGGCAACTACATCCCGTCGGCCAGGATGTGGACGCTGTTCTACCCCGGCGCGATCAACATGGGCAAATACTATGACAAGTACACCGCCGGCGGCTTCTACATCGACCAGAGCTGGCGGCCGAACGACGGCATGGTCAACACCGTGTCCGCCTTCTACCCCATCCACAGCGACGGCACCTGCCTGACGCGCGACGGCAGGCAGGGCTGGACGAATTACGACGGCTACTCCAACATCCATTTCAAGCCCGGCATCTGGTATGTCATGCCCGTGCAGTCATTTGACCACATCCAGTTCGTCGGCGGTATGCTCAACGGCAGCCTTGTCAAGACGCACGCGCTCTACCGCGGCGTCATGGAGGATATCTACAACACCTATACCACCGCGCCGAGCGGCGGCAGCTTCCCGTTCACGGACGTGGCCGAGAGCCGCTGGAGCTATCCGTACATCCGGGAGATGTATGAAGCCGGCGTGATCGACGGCATGACGCCGACGACCTTCGAGCCGGCCGGCAATGTCACGCGCGCGCAGTTTGTGAAGATGCTTGCCCTGCTGCAGAGCGCGGACGTGTCCGCCTATGCGTCCGGCCCATTCACCGACGTGCCGGGCGACGCCTGGTATGCGCGCTACGTCAACTGGGCGGCCGCGAACGCGATCGTCAACGGCACGAGCGAGACGACCTTCGATCCGAACGCGGCGATCTCGCGGCAGGATATGGCCGTCATGCTCTACCGTTATGCGCAGCAGTACGGCATCGTGCTTCCGGAGCAGACCGCAGCCCCGTTCACGGACGAGGGCAGCGTCGCGGCCTACGCCCTGCCCGCCGTGCAGGCGCTGCACCGCGCCGGCGTCATCAACGGTATGCCGGACGGCAGCTTCCGCCCCTACGACACCGCGACCCGCGAGCAGGCCTGCGCCGTGCTGTGCGCGCTCTGAGCCCCAGAACGCAAACGTCTCCCGGCTTCGGCCGGGGGACGTTTTTTGCATTTGTGCACAGCTGTCCGCGCGGTTGTGCGACAGATGCGGCCGTGTGTCCAAAAACCTCACATACAGCCGAATCTGATACAAAATCTTCTGCGTTCCCCGGATTGCAAACCGGTGCGGTTGGAATTATAATACTCAAAAAATAAATGCGCGCTGCGGCGCGCCGGAAAGGAATGTACGCAATACCATGAAAAAGAGCAAGAAGTTTCTGTGTCTGCTGCTCGCGCTGGTGATGGCCGGAAGCCTGCTGCTTCTGCCGGCCGCCGCCGCAAACACGCAGCAGTCCGGTGCCGAACGCTACCCGACCGTTTACGTCCACGGCCTGATGGGTTGGGGCGCACGCGACCAGATCTACGCCGTGACTCCGTACTGGGGCCTGACGAGCGACCTGATGCCGTACCTGACGGGCAAGGGCTATGAGAGCTATGCCGCCTCCGTCGGCCCGCTCTCGAGCGCGTGGGATCGCGCGTGCGAGCTCTATGCCCAGCTCACCGGCACGACCGTTGACTACGGCGCGGCCCACGCGGCCGAATACGGCCACGCGCGCTACGGTGTGACATATGACAAGCCGCTGTTTGAAGGCTGGAGCGCGGACAAGAAGATCAACCTCGTCGGCCACAGCTTCGGCGGCGCGACGATCCGCCTGTTTCTGGACATTCTGGCCGACGGCTCTGCACAGGAGCAGGCTGCGGCCAAGGCCGACGGCACGGAGGTCTCCCCGTTTTTCCAGGGCGGCAAGGCCGACTGGGTCTATTCGCTGACGACGCTGGCAGCCCCGCACAACGGCACGACCTTCCTCGAATGCTGCGGCGACATGACGCAGTTCGCCGCCGAGGTCTCGACCACCATGGCAAAGCTGCTCGGCATCTCGGACTTCAAGGGCGTGTACGACTTCCAGCTCGAGCAGTTCGGCTTCTACCGCAAGGACGGTGAGACCGTGCTTGAGGCGCTCGACCGCGTGCTGCACTCGGACTTTTTGTCGCACAACGACAACGTGTTCCGTGACCTGACGATCGACCGCGCGCTGGAGCTCAACGACGACATTGAGATCCAGCCGAATGTGTACTACTTCTCCTACGCCGGCGACAAGACGCGCCAGAGTGCCCTCACCGGCGAGCGCACGTCGGCCGCCGATATGACGCCGCTGTTCGTGCCGTTTGCAAACCAGATGTGCAGCTATTATAACCAGACGACTGCCGGCGGTTTCCAGATCGACAAGAGCTGGGCGCCGAACGACGGCCTTGTGAACACCGTCTCGGCCCTGTACCCGACCAACAGCGCCGGAAAGTGCCTGACCAAGAGCGGCCAGACCGGCTATATCCAGCGCGACGGCTACTCCAACGTCAGCTATCAGCCCGGCGTGTGGAACGTGATGCCCGTGCGCCACTATGACCACGGCAACTTCATTGCCGGTATGCCGGTGCCCAACCTGTCCTCGCAGAGCACAACGGCCCTGCGCCAGTTCTACCTGAGCCTGATGGGCAATCTCTCCCACGTGACCTCGGCGCCAACCACGCCGGATCAGCCCGCCGGCCTGCCGTTCACGGACGTGGCCGAGAGCCGCTGGAGCTATTCGTACATCAAGGAAATGTATGATGCCGGCGTCATCAACGGCATGACCGCCACGACCTTTGCCCCGGCCGCGAACGTCACGCGCGCGCAGTTCGTGACCATGATCGCCCGGCTCGCCGACGCGGACGTGTCCGGCTATGCGTCCGGCCCGTTTGCCGATGTGCCGGCGGGCAGCTGGTACGCGCCCTACGTCAACTGGGCAGCCGCGAACGGCATCGTCAACGGCACGAGCGCCACGACGTTTGATCCGAATACGACGATCTCGCGTCAGGACATGGCCGTCATGCTCTATAACTACACGCAGCACTTCGGCGTGCAGCTTGACCAGAAGACGGTCACTGCCTTCACGGACGAGGGCAGCGTCGCGGCCTACGCCCTGCCCGCCGTGCAGGCGCTGCACCGCGCCGGCGTCATCAACGGCATGCCGGACGGCAGCTTCCAGCCGTACGCCACCGCGACACGCGAGCAGGCCTGCATCGTGCTGTGCGCGCTGTAACGCATCCCACAAGCCAGAATTTTGCCCATCCGGAGCGATCCGGATGGGCATTTTTCCTATCCTGCGCACGCTTCCCTTGGATTCTCCCGGCGGCGGTGCGTAAAATCTCTCTGCACACACGCAGCGGAGGGAGACGCCATGGGAAACGATCTGCAAAAAATACGGTCTGCCGACGGCGATCGCGCTCGTCGTCGGCATCGTCATCGGCAGCGGCGTGTTTTTCAAAGCCGAGAAGATCCTCACCGCGACCGGCGGCAACGGCCGCGTGCTGCATCTTCTTTTGCGCGGCGGCCGTCGTGTCGCACGGCCGGGACGTACTCGCCTACCTGAGCGTGTTCGCGGTCATCATGGCGCTGAGCATCCCGTTTTACCGGCCGGAGGCGAAAACGCAATGACCGCCGCTTTTTCATTGCCCGCGCGCCGCCGGTGTGGTATACTCACGGCAGACACCGAAACGAGGCGACGACATGGACATTCTCTATCAGGACAACAGCATCCTCGTGTGCATCAAGCCGGCAGGCGTGCTGTCCACGGACGAACCGGGCGGCGTGCCCGAGCTGGTGCGGCAGGCGCTCGGCGACCCGAAGGCCTGCGTGCGCACCGTGCACCGGCTCGACCGCGTGGTCAGCGGACTGATGGTACTCGCGCGCACCCCGGCGGCCGCGTCGAAGCTCTCGGCGCAGATCCGCGAGCACGACTTCGGCAAGACCTATCTCGCCGTCGTGCACGGAGAGCCGGACGCCCTGCAGGGCACGTACCGCGACCTGCTGCGGCGCGACCCGAACGAGCGTAAGACCTACGTCACGGATAAAATGGCCAAGGGCGTGCAGGAGGCCGTGCTCGACTATGACGTGCTCGGCACGCGCGCGGAGCTCTCGCTCGTGCGCATTTACCTGCAGACCGGGCGCACGCACCAGATCCGCTGCCAGTTTTCCGCACGCGGTCTGCCACTCTGGGGCGACAAAAAGTACAGCACGCTGCCAGATGACGGGCCGATCGCACTCTGGTCGCACTGCCTGCACTTTGCCCATCCGGACACCGGCGAGGTGCTCTATTTCGAGCAGCAGCCGCCGGACATTTCCCCCTGGAGCCTGTTTGCAGACTAAGCACCCCGCGCCGCGGCGCGGGGCGTTTTTTACGCAAGTGCGCGACAGTTTTCCGTCAAAGTGTCTTGCAATTGCCGGCTGCGCCCGGTATAATATGGGTATATCGCCGGTTTTGTGAGAAGGAAAACCATATGGATCTATGAGACAGGGGGAAAACCATGAAAAAAACACGTCGATTTTTGTGCCTGCTGCTGACGCTCGTGCTGGCGCTGAGCCTGTGCGCCATCCCGGCCGCCGCGGCAGATACGCAGACCCGCTCGGACGACCCGGTCGTGTTCGTGCACGGCCTGTTCGGCTGGGGTCAGCGCGACAAAATTTTCAGCATCATGCCCTACTGGGGCATGACCACCGGCAGCCTGCCGGACTATCTGGCCACGCAGGGCTATGAGACCTACGCCGCCTCCGTCGGCCCGCTCTCGAGCGCATGGGACCGCGCGTGCGAGCTGTACGCGCAGCTCGTCGGTGCGCGCACGGACTACGGCGTCAAGCACGCGCAGGACTTCGGCCACGAGCGCTACGGCATCGACTATGAGACGCCGCTGTTCGAAGGCTGGGGCACACAGCGCGCCGTGAACCTCGTCGGCCACAGCTTCGGCGGCGCGACGACGCGCCTGTTCCTCGAGATCCTTACCAACGGCTGCCCGGAGGAGGTCGCCGCGGCCAAAGCCGCCGGTGTGGCCCCGAGCCCGTTTTTCCTCGGCGGCAAGGGCAGCTGGGTCCACTCGCTGACCGCCATCGCCGCGCCGCACAACGGCACGACGTTCATTGAGGCCAACAGCGATTTCACGAAGCTCGCCGCCAACCTGGCCACAGGCGCCGCCAAGGCGCTGGGCCTGTCGTCGCTCAAGGGCGTGTACGACTTCCAGCTCGACCAGTTCGGCATCCGCAAGGACGACAACGAGACATTTGCCCAGGCGCTTGACCGCGTGCTGAGATCCGACTTTTTGTCGCACAACGACAACGCCTTCCTCTACCTGACGATCGACAAATCGCTCGAGATCAACAAGGGCATCGAGATCCAGCCGAACGTCTACTATTTCTCCTACGCGGGCGACCAGACCTCGACCGATCCGCTCACCGGCAACCACTACCCCACCGTGTCGGCCATCCCGTCGAACGGTATGTCCGCGCTGATGATGCCCGGCTCGATCAACATGGGCAAGTACTATGACAAGTACACCGCCGGCGGCATCTACATCGACCGGAGCTGGCTGCCGAACGACGGCCTTGTCAACACCGTGTCCGCGCTCTACCCGACCACGACGGACAAAAACACCACCGAGTGCCTCAAGCGCGACGGTACGCAGGGCTGGATTAACTATGACGGCTATTCCGACATCACCTTCCGGCCCGGCATCTGGTACGTCATGCCTGTCACGCGCGCCGACCATATGCAGTTCGTCGGCGGCATCGCCAACAAGAGCGTCATCGAGACGCACCTGTTCTATCGAAACCTGATGGACGATATCTACGGCACCTACGGCTCCGGGCAGCCGGAGGTGCAGCCCTTCCCGTTCACGGACGTGGCGGCCAGCCGCTGGAGCTATTCGTATATCAGGCAGCTCTATGAAGCCGGCGTGATCGACGGCATGACCCCGACGACCTTCGTCCCGACCGGCGACGTCACGCGCGCCCAGTTCGTGAAGATGCTCGCCAGACTGCAGGGCGCGGACGTCTCCGAATACCGGAGTGCCGGGTTTGAGGACGTGCCGGCCGACGCATGGTATGCGCCCTACGTCAACTGGGCGGCTGCCAACGGCATCGTCTACGGCATTTTGAGCACCGAATTTGCGCCGAATGCCAATATTTCGCGCCAGGACATGGCCGTGATGCTCGACCGCTATGCGCAGCAGTTCGGCATCGTGCTCGGCACGGACAATGCGGCCGTGACGTTCACGGATGAAGCCGACATTGCCGCCTATGCACTGCCCGCCGTGCAGGCGCTGCAGCGTGCCGGCGTCATCAACGGCATGCCCGACGGCAGCTTCTGCCCGCGCGGCAGCGCGACCCGCGAGCAAGCGTGCGCCATGCTCTGCCGGCTCTGAAGGACAAAACAAGACAACAAAAGGACGCATCCGAATGGATGCGTCCTTCCGCTTGGATAACAGAAAGAGAAAGCAAAAAGCGATGTCGGATCAGGGGTGCGGCTTGCCCTCGCGGTAGTTTTTCATAACGTCGCGGAACAGCTCGCCGCTGGTCGGCGGCGTCCAGATGATGGCGTTGGCGCCGGCGCGGATGGTGGCGCGGATGCTCTCGTCATCCGCTCCGCCGGTCGCAAGGATGGGGTAGTCCGGGAAACGCTCGCGGATCTCGGCCACGATCTCCGGCGTCTGCGCGCCGGCGGCTACGTTCAGGATCGCGGCGCCGTCCTCGATGCGGTGGCGGTAGTTCGTGTCGGCATTGGCCACCGTGACCACGACCGGCACGTCGACGCTGCTGCGGATGCGGTTGAGGATGCGGCCCGGCGTCGGCGCATTGACAACCACGCCGGTCGCGCCCTGCATCTCGGCATACATGGCGAGGTTCACGACGCGCTTGCCCGTCGTCAGCCCGCCGCCGACACCGACGAACACCGGCAGGTCGCTCGCCATGAGCAGCGCCTGCGTGATGACCGGCTGCGGCGTGAACGGGTAGACCGCAAACACCGCGTCGGCGTTGACATTGCGGATGATGGCCAGGTCGGTCGAGAACACCAGCGACTTGATGCGCTTGCCGAACACCATGATGCCGCTGCACTCGTCGATCACGCTCGGTACGCGCAGCGCAAACTGGCGCAGCGTGCCGTCGATCGGCGCAGGCATCTGCGGGGCGACGTGCACGTCGCCCGGCGTCGTCACCTGGCGGTCCGCGGCGGCGGCCGCATCGACGGCCGCATCGTCGCCCACACCACCGAGCTGCAGCGGTTCATTGTCCGCTGCGGGGTACGTCAGGACCTCCGGGTCCTCGGTCATATCAAAAATGAGATCACGATCTTTGCTCATAGCGATACCTCCTTGTCGTTTTGGGGGAGTATGTCTTGACTTTTGCGGCCGGTTGTGCTTTACTGAGGGTCAGAAAAGCTTGATTCGGCCTGTAGTAAGAAACCAAAGTTTCGTTTTTGATTAACGTAACTTTGGTATAAACCATTTCTACGGGTTTGTCAAGTCTTTTTCTGAAAAAAATTAGAAAAACTTTGCTTTCTGGAACGGGAGGCGTTTTCATGGGCAAAGACAACGACGAGGCCGCCGGCGGTTTCGGCAGCGTGTTCCGTGACCGGCTGACCTATCTGATGAACGGCAACAACGTGTACGGCAAGCCCGTCAACACGCAGGAGCTGGCCGATGAGATCGACATCAGCCGCCCGGCCGTGCGCAAGTATCTCAAGCCGAACGACCGGCGCGAGGTCACGGTGCCGTCGGCACTGGTCGTGAGCCGCATCGCGCGGTATTTCCGCACGACGCCGAACTTCCTGCTCGGCTTTGACGAAGCAGCCGACGACGCCGATGCGCAGCGCGCCGGCGAGAGCGACGTCTACAGCTCCCTCGGCCTGAGCCAGGAGGCCATCGACGGCCTGCACCGCCTGCATGCGCAGGCGGTCACAGACCCGAAGGCCGCCGAATTGCAGCGCCTGCTCGACAAGCTCATCTGCAGCTATGCACACGAGGCGGACAAGCTGCTGTGATCCGACACGACAGACACCCCCGACCGGAGTTTATCTCCGTCCGGGGGTGTCTGCATACTATATTCTCTTATTCTCTAAAAATATATGAATAAACGGCCGCGCCGGTTGACCTGACCGCGAAAAAAGCGTATGATTGAGTGTAACTATCCTGAGAGAAAAAGAGGAAAAACTATGCAATCGTTATCGCCGCAGGAAAGGGCCTGTCCGCACTGGCTGCCCGGCGTGCTTGTCGGCCTTTGCGCGGCGCAGCCGCTGCTGGATGTGCTGTCATTCTGGACGCAGGATCTGGCCTGGGGCAGCAAGCTGACGCTGTCGCTGCGCCTGCTGATCTTTCTCGGCGTCATGCTCACGGGCTTCGTGCTCTCGGAACGCCGGCGCTTTTACTGGATCGCCGCTGCCGTGTGCGCCGCACTCTATGCGGGGCACGTGCTGGCGTGCCTGCGCGCCAACGCTCCATTCACGACCGCGAACCTGATCTCCGACGCGACCAACTTCATCCGCTTCGCGCAGCTGCCGCTGTTTACGATCGCTTTTATCACATTCCTGCGCTGCTGCCGGCAAGGCTTTGCCAGCCTGGAGCGCGGGATCACCATCGCCTTCTGGATCATCGCCACTGTCGCGCTGCTCAGCGCACTGACCGGCACAAATCCCTATACGTATCCGGACAAGCGCATCGGCCTGTGCGGGTGGTTTTACTTTGCCAACAGCCAGAGCGCGATTTTGTCGATGCTCGTGCCGCTCGCGCTGTGTCCGGCACTGCGCAGCGGGCAGATCCGGCGCTGGCTGCCCATCGCCGTCGTCGGCTTCGCGGAACTATTCTGCTTTGCGACACGTCTGGCCTATATGTCCCTGTTCGTGACGACGATCGGCATGGTCATCACGCTTGCGCTCACAAAGCGCGGCAGCGCAAAGGTCTGCGCCGTGCTGCTGCTGTGTGCCGCCGTCTGCGCGGCGGGCTACACCGTGTCCCCCATGCACCGCAACCAGCAGGCCGTTGCGGCCAACGCCGTGCGCAAGCAGGAGAACATCGACCGGCTGGTCGCGCAGGGCAAGGCGGAATTCGGGGATCAGGGGTATGCCTACCTCACCTACGCCTATGACGAGTACCTCGGCGGGACTGTCGAGCGCTACGGACTCGAGGCCACGGCGGAAATGTACGGATACTCCACCAAAGCTGCCGACATCACGAATGTCCGCACGATCAAGATCAACTACTGCCGCCTGATGCTGAACACCGAGCCGCTTACCAGCCGCCTGTTCGGCCTGAGCTACGACGAGATGACCTACCATGGGTACTGCTATGACGTGGAAAATGACTTCCACGGCATCGCGTATCTGTACGGCTGGGCGGGGCTTGCGTGCCTGTTGGCTTTTCTGGGGTATTTCCTGGTCATCATCGTGTGCGCGCTCATCCGCAATGCCAGGCGTTACTTCACGGTCGAGGCCGGCGCCTGCGGCGTTGCGCTGTGCACCGCCCTCGCCCACATTTATAACACCGCCGGCGTACTGCGCCGCCCAAATGCATCTTTTTATCTCTGCCTGATTCTGGCATCCATCTGGTACCTGATCTATATCAGAGATTACGACGACTCAAAGGAGAACTGATATGTCCGAAGAAAAACACTCCCTGCGCGAGCGGCTCGCGCCGATGCTGCCGAAGTTTCTGATGATCCTTCTGATCCTGCAGCCGCTGATGGACATCCTATCCTTCTGGACGGACCGGCTCGGTATGAGCAACACGATCACATTGCTGCTGCGCTTCGCCGTATTCGCCGTTGTGTGCGTGCTCGGGTTTGTGACCTCGTCGCGCAAGAAGGTCTACGGCATCGCCATCGCCGCCTGTGCCTTCCTGCTCGTCGGACACTGCATCTCCTGCTTCATCGTCGGCTACCAGCGCATCGTCTATGACCTGACCAACTTTGTGCGCGTCGTGCAGATGCCGCTGTTCGTGCTGTGCTTCATCTCGTTTCTGCGGGCAAACGAAAAGTGCTACCGCGCGTTTGAGACTGGCCTGATGCTCGACTTCTGGATCATCACGGCCTCGGTCGTCGTGAGCGTGCTCACACACACCTCCTCGGCGACCTATCAGTCCACCAACGTTGGCATTCTCGGCTGGTACTCGTTCGGCAATGCACAGAGCGCGATCATGAGCATTCTCGCGCCCATCGTCATCCTGCTGTGCTACCGCAGAAAGAACTTCCTGCTGTTCACGGTCACGAGCGTCGCCGCGCTGGCGCAGCTCTATCTCATGGGCACGCGTCTGGCATTCTTCTCGATCGCCGTGGCCGCGCTGGGCGTGCCGGTCGTGCTGGTGCTGACCGGCAAGGCCCGCACCTCCAAGCGCTACATTGCCGTGCTGGTGCTCATCCTCGCCGCGTGCTGCGCGACCTACAAGCAGTCGCCCATGTATATCAACCAGAACCGCTACAACGAGGCCATGAGCTACAAGCAGAACGACGCCGAACGCATGATCCAGCGCGCCGAGGGCAACAAAACCGGCACTTCCACCGTCACGCCCGAAGAGCGCTACCACGCCCTGTGCACGATCTATAATTTCTACTCCCCGAACATGTGCCAGCGCTTCGGCACGGCGCGCGTCATGTCCGCCTACGGCTATTCCGATCAGGTCACGGACATCACGGCGACCCGCCACCGCAAGATCGTCTTCTGCGAGATGCTGCTCGACGAGCAGCCGTTCACCTCTCGCCTGTTCGGCATGGAGCTCGGCCGCATGGCCTTTGACGGCGAGATTTATGACGTGGAGAACGATTTTCACGGCATCTGCTTCCTCTACGGCTGGGTAGGTCTGGCCATGATGGTCGCCTTCATCGGTTATTTCCTGTACCTGATCGTCAAGTGCCTGATCAAAGATTTCCGCAAATACTTCACGGTGGAGGCCGGTGCCTTCGGCATCGGGCTGTGCCTGTGTCTGGTGTACGCCTACTTCACTGCCGGCGTGCTGCGGCGGCCGAACGCCTCGATCTACATGTCGGTGCTGCTGGCCGTGGTCTATTACCTGACGCAGATGCGCAGTGAACAGCCGGACGCCCTGCCGGACGGAGAGGAGAAACGCGCATGATTTTCAGTGTTGTCATCCCGGTCTACAACGTCAAGGACTACCTGCCCAAGTGCATCGACTCCGTGCTGGCGCAGGATTTTGAAGACTACGAGGTCATCCTCATCGACGACGGCTCGACCGACGGCGAGAGCGGCGAAATCTGCGACCGCTATGCCGCGGCGCACCCGGAGCGCATCCGCGCCATCCACAAGCCGAACGGCGGCGTGGGTGAGGCGCGCAACGTCGGCATCGAGGCGGCGCAGGGCGAGTACCTGATCTTCATCGACAGTGACGACTACATCGCCCCCGACATGTTCCGCGTTCTTGCCGACGCCGTCGCCCGCTTCGGCAGCGACATCATTGGCTTCGGCGCGGCGCTGGAAGCAAACGGCGTCGTGGTCAAGGAGCTTGTGGATCCCCTGCCGACCGACCGCACCTTCACCCTTGCCGACACGCCCGAGCTGATGCAGACCATGCCCTCCCCTTGGAGTCGCATCTGGCGGCGCAGCCTGTTTCTGGATTCCGGCGTGCGCTACCCGGCGCGCATCTGGTACGAGGATCTGTGCACGTCCGTGAAGCTGCTGGCATTGGCCAAAAGCGCCGCCTTCGTGCCGGACATCCTGTATTACTACGTTGACCGCACCAACTCCATCACGCGCAACACGAACACGGCACGCAATGCCGAGCTGTTCACAGCCTTTGACAACCTCCTCGACTGGTACCGCGAAAACGGCCTGTTCGAGCGCTACTACAACGAGCTGTCGCGCCTGGCGGTAGATCACGTGCTGCTCGCGGCCTCGGTGCGCGTGCTGCGCGTGGACCCGGAGAGCGAACTGCTCGACCGCTTTCAGGACTATGTGCAGACGCAGTTCCCGGACTATCTCGACAATTCCCTGCTTGCGCAGCTCTCCCGCAGCCACAAGCTGATCCTGCGCCTGCTGCGGCAGCGCAAATACCGCACCGTGCGGGCACTTTTTGCCGTCAAGGACAAGCTCGGCTGAGCGCCCGGACTGGAGGAAGCTATGAAATTCAGTGTCATCATCCCGGTCTATAATGGCTGGGAATACCTGCGCGAGGGCGTGGACTCCGTTCTGGGACAGACCGGCGCGGACTTTGAGGTTCTGCTCGTGGACGACGGCTCAACCGACGGCGAGAGTGGCGCGCTGTGCGACACGCTCGCGCGCGAACATCCGGACTGCATCCGCGTGCTGCACAAGCCCAACGGCGGCGCAGGCGACGCGCGCAACGCGGCGCTCCCGCTCGCGCAGGGCGACTATGTGCTCTTTCTCGACAGTGACGACAGCTATACGCCGGAGGCGTTCACCGTGCTGGCCGCCGCACTGGACGAGACGCAGGCCGACGTGTGCTATTTCGGTCTGCGCATGACCGGCGACAACGACGGCGCGGTGTTCACCGACGACCTGCCGCTGCATACGCCGCTGACACTTCAGGAGACGCCTGCCCTGCTGCTCAACCGCCCGTCGGCCTGCATCGCGGCCTGGCGGCGCACCCTGTTCACGGACACGGGCATCCGCTTTCGCGCCCGCGGCTGGGGCGAGGATCTGTGCATGACGCGCAAGATGCTCACGGCGGCAAGATCCGTTGTGATCCTGCCGGACGTGCTCTACCTCTACCGGCAGCATGAGGGCTCCGTGACCAAGCGCGCGCTCGACGCCAACGCCGAAATCATGGACGCGATCGACGACGTGCTGACGTGGTATCAGGCGCGCGGCCTGTTCGAGCAGTATGAAAACGAGCTCGGTAAGCTCTGCGTGGACAATGTGCTCTACGATGCGTCCGTGCGCATTCTCAAGGCGCAGAGCGCGCACCCACTGCTGCCGCAGCTGCTGGACTTTACCGCCGCGCGCTTCCCCGACTACCGGCACAACCCCTATCTGAAAGGCTATCCGGCGCGCAAGAAGCTGGTGCTGTCCCTGCTCGGGAAGAAGCAGTACCGGGCGGTGCACCTGCTGTTCGCCGCCGCCGGACACTGACACTATGAAGCATCACAATCAACTGCGTTCCGGCTCTCTGCTCACGTATGTGCAGATGACGCTCAACATCATCGTCTCGGTCGCCTACACGCCGTTCATGCTGCGCATCCTCGGCAAGAGCGAGTACGGCCTGTACTCCACCGTCGCCTCGACGATCGCCATTTTGTCGGTGCTCAGTCTCGGCTTCGGCGGCAGCTACGTGCGCTATTACATCCTCTACCGCAAGGAAAAGGCGGACGATAAGATTGCGCGGCTCAACAGCCTGTTCCTGATCGTGTTTTCCGTCATCGGGCTCGTTGCGCTCGCGTGCGGCCTGTACCTGACGTTCCATCTGGAGATGGTGTTCAAGACCGGCCTGACGGACGCCGAGTACCACACGGCGCGCATCCTCATGCTGCTGCTGACGGCGAACCTCGCCGTGAGCTTCCCGATGAGCGTGTTCAGCAACATCATCAGCGCGCAGGAGCAGTTCGTGTTCCTGAAGGCGACGGAGATCCTGCGCACGGTCGTGTCCCCGCTCGTGACGCTGCCGGTGCTGCTGGCGGGCTACGGCTCGATCGGCATGGTCGTCGTCACGGTGACGATCTCGGTATTCGTGGACGTGCTGCGGCTGATCTACTGCTTCGGCAAGCTGCACATTCGGGTCTCGTTCCGGAACTTTGACGGCGCCGTGCTCAAGGACATTGCTGTGTTCTCTGGCTTCATCGCCATCAACATGGTCGTCGACCAGGTCAACAACAACCTCGACAAGCTCATCATCACGCGCTACTGCGGCACGGCCGCCACGGCGGTCTACGCCGTCGGCCAGCAGCTGCACACGTACTTCATCTCGTTTTCGACGGCGGTGTCGTCCGTGTTCACGCCGCGCATCCACCAGCTCGTGCAGGACAACAAGGACGACAAAGCGCGCCTGCGCACCGTGCTCACGGAGCTGTTCGTGCGCGTGGGGCGCATCCAGTTTCTGATCCTGTCGCTCGTGTGCACGGGCATCATCTTCTTTGGCAAGCCGTTTATCTATTTCTGGGCCGGACCGGGCTATGACGATGCGTATATCATCGTGCTGCTGCTCATCATCCCCGGCATGGTGCCGCTGACGCAAAACCTCGGCATCGAGATGCAGCGCGCGCAGAATCTGCACAAGTACCGCTCGATCATCTACGGGGCGATGGCCATCGGCAACCTCGCCATCAGCATCTGGCTGTGCCAGTACCTCGGCGCGATCGGCTGCGCGATCGGCACGGCCGTCGCCGTCGCGCTGGCAAACGGACTCGTGATGAACATCTTCTATCAGCGGCGGCTGAACATCGACGTGACCGTGTTCTGGAAAAATATCGGGCGCATGACGCTCGGCCTGCTGCCGCCCGCCGCGTGCGGCGTGCTGATGATGCTGTTTGTAAACCTCTACAGTATTCCGATGCTGCTCGGCGGCATCATCGTCTACACAGCGATCTACTGTGCCTCCGTGTGGCTGCTGTCCATGAACGGATATGAAAAGGCCCTCGTCGGCGGCATGGTGCGAAAGGTGCTGAGAAAATGAAACAACGCTTGAAACGCCTGCTCGTGCGGCTGCTGAGCCTGCTGCCCGGCAAGCCGGTCATCCTGCTCGAGAGCGCGCCGCCCCTCGGTGACAACACCGGCGCCCTGTACCGGACGCTGCTGGCCCAGGGCTGGAACGACCGGTACCGTCTCGTGTGGGTCGTGCCGGATCCGGCCGCTTTTCGGAACGTGCATGAAAAGAACGTGTCCTTTGCCGGCACGCGGGGAACATGGGCGCTGCTGCGGCTGTTCTGGCTGCGCGCCCGCGCCGCTGCCATCGTGGACTGCAACGGCCAGCTCCAGAAGCTCCGACCGGAGACCGTGCATCTATACCTGACGCACGGCAGCCCGCTCAAGAGCGTGCACGACTACTATTTCTGCGACCCGACGACCGACTGGGCGCTGAGTCAGGCCCCGTTTTTTGACGCCGTGAACAGCTATGAATTTCACATCCCGCCGGAAAAGCTCGTCACGCTCGGCTTCCCGCGCAACGACGACCTGTTCACGCACAAATGCGACCTGAAGGACATCTTCGGCGCGGAGTTTGACCGCTTCGTCGTCTGGTATCCCACGTACCGGCAGCACAAGAACAGCCTCGTCGCGACGACGGACATCTCCATCCCCGTCATCCATGACCCGGCGGCGGCCGCAGCCGTGAACGAGGCTGCGCGGGCGACAAACACGCTCGTGATCGTCAAGCCCCACCCGGCGCAGGACCTCGCGCACATCCGCGCGCTGGAGCTGAGCCACCTCCGCTTCATCGACGACGGGCTCTTTGCCGCGCACGGCATCACGTCCTACGAATTTCTCGCCTGCACGGATGCCCTCATCACGGACTATTCCTCCGTGCTGTTTGACTATCTGCTCACGGGCAAGCCCGTGGGGCTGACGTTCGAGGACATCGACGCCTACGCCAAGCAGCCGGGCTTTGCCATCGACCCGCAGCCGCTGCGCGAGAGCGCGGCCCTGCTCGACACGCCGGACGATTTCCGCACGTTTTTCGAGCAGCTCGCCGCGGGCGATGATCCGCTGCGGGCCAAGCGCCTGCAGCTCACGAAGCTGACCAACCAATACACAGACGGGCACTCCGCCGAGCGCGTCGCCGCGTTTCTGGCCGAGCGCCTCCGGGAAGGAGAACACACATGAGACGTGTTATCACTTACGGCACCTTTGACCTGCTGCACTACGGGCACATCAACCTCCTGCGCCGCGCCAGGGAGCAGGGCGATTACCTGATCGTGGCCCTGAGCACGGACGAATTCAACTGGAACGAGAAGCGCAAAAAGAGCTACTTCTCCTACGAGGACCGCAAGCGGATGCTCGAGGCGATCCGCTATGTCGATCTCGTCATCCCGGAGGAGAGCTGGGATCAGAAGATCACCGACGTGGACAAATACCACGTGGATGTGTTCGTCATGGGCGACGACTGGAAGGGCAAGTTCGACTTCCTGAAGGACAAATGCGAGGTCGTCTACCTCCCCCGCACGCCCGAGATCTCCACGACGAAGATCAAGACCGATCTGCACACCTGAAGAACACAAAACGCATGCCGCCCGGCGAACGCCGGGCGGCATGCGTTTTGTCCCAAAGTCCTGCTCGGGCTTTGAGACAAGCGCTGGATTTTATCCGAGACGGGCCTTGCCCCCTCGGGCTCCCCCGCTGCTCCATGATTTTGTCCTTGTGCATAGGTTTGCAGGCGGCATGTTTTTCCCTCCCGCGCCATAGAGTGGTACAAACTGCGTCGGGAGGTCGCGCGCGTGCACACAAATCACAGGCTCATCGTCAACACCGCGCTCATGACCGGCTCGTCGATCGTGATGCGCTGCATCGGGCTCGTCTTTCAGGCGTGGATCGTCGGGCGCATCGGCGCGGCCGGCATCGGGCTGTACCAGCTCGTCATGTCGGTGAGCGTGCTGTTTGCAACCTTCGCCATCTCAGGCATCCGCTTTGCTACCACGCGCCTGATCTCTGAGGAGATGGGGCTCGAGCGCGGCGCGGGCGTCACGGGCGCGATGCGCCGGTGCGCGTGCTACGCGCTGTTTTTCGGCCTGTGCGCGGGTACGATGGTGTATTTTCTGGCCGAGCCCGTGGGCTTTCTCTGGATCGGCGACGCGCGCACGGTGCGCTCGCTGCGCATCACGAGCATCAGCCTGCCGTGCATCTCGCTCTCGTCGGTCATGGACGGATATTTCACTGCCTCCGGCCGTGTGTGGAAGCCGACGCTCGTGCACCTGATCGAGCAGTTGGTGAGCATCACGTGCGTGATGTGGTTTTTGTCCTTTGCGGCCGCCGGCGACCTGGAGCAGAGCTGCGCCGCCGTCACGGCGGGCGGCGCGTGCGCAGACGTGGTGTCGCTGCTGCTGATGACGGCGATGTACGCGCTCGACCGGCGCAAATACCGCCGCGGCGGCGACACCGTGCCGCACCTGACGCGGCGGATGCTCTCCGTGGCACTGCCGCTGGCGGTGTCGGCCTATGCGCGCACGTCGCTCACGACGCTGGAGCACCTGCTCATCCCGCGCGGGCTCAAAAGCTCCGGTCTAACGGCCGACCGCGCGCTCGCGGGCTACGGCATCGTGCACGGCATGGCGCTGCCAGTGGTGCTCTTCCCCTCGTGCCTGCTGTACGCGCTGGCGGATCTGCTCGTGCCGGAGCTGACGACGGCGCAGGTCTCCGGCCGGTGCGGGGACATCCGGCGGCTGGTGCGCGCACTGCTGTACCGGTGCCTGCTGTTCGCGTGCGGTACGGCCGTGCTGCTGCTGGCGTTTTCCGGGCCGCTCGGGCGGTTGATCTACCACTCGGACGACGCGGGACGGTACATCCGGCTGCTGGCGCCGCTCGTGCCGGTGATGTATCTCGACACCGTGACCGACGGCTGCCTGCGCGGGCTCGGCCAGCAGACGCGCTGCATGGCCATCAATGTGCTCGACGCCACGCTCGGCGTAGTGCTCGTGTGGGTGCTGCTGCCGCGGTTCGGGCTGGCGGGGTACATCTTCATTTTGTATTTCAACGAGTGCGTGAACTTCACGCTCAGCTTCACCTTGCTGCTGCGCGCGGTGCGCCGCAGCTGCACAGATGAAAAACCGCCCGCAGGCTGACGCCTGCAGGCGGTTTTTTATGTACGATCTCAGTGCTGCGGGGTGGGATTCTTCGACTTGACCTGCGGCTGGACTTTCTCCTTCTTGCGCAGCTCCGGGAAGAGCAGAAACTCCACGCGCTTATACAGCAGATACGTCAGCGCCGAGTCGACGATGCCCTTGATGAGGTTGAACGGGACGACGGCGAACAGCACGAGCGTCGGCACACTGGTGATGCCCTTGTTCACGGCCGTACCCATGGCGACGATCTGATCGATCGGCAGGTGGAACAGCTCGGCGAACTTCGGGATCAGGTACAGGGCATTGAAGAGGCTGCCGAAGACCGTCATGCACAGCGTGCCGACGGCCATGCCGATGATGGCGGTGCGGCGGGTCTTGTGGTGGTGGTAGATGACAGCGGCGGGAAGGACGAACGTGCAGCCGACGACGAAGTTGGCAAAGTCGCCGACGAAGGCTGTGCTCGTGCCTTTGAGCAGGAGCTTGAGCAGCACCTTGAGCAGCTCGGTGATAACACCGGCCACAGGTCCGAGATAGAACGCGCTCATGAGCACCGGCAGCTCGCTCAGGTCCATCTTATAGAAGCCGGGCGCAAAAAACAGCGGGATCTCGAGCAGCATGAGCACGCCGCCGAGGGCGGAGAACATGGCCACATAGCTGATGTTGCGGCTGCGGCTGCGGCGCTGCAGATCACGGCAGACCGTGCGCTCAAACAGATACGCAAGGCCGAGCAATGCCGCGAACACAAGCACGCAGATACCAACAAAGGACAGGTTTTCTTTCAACATGACAAAACACCTCCATGGAATGAAAAACACCTGAAAGAACATGTCCTTCAGGCGCTGCGAACAATGGAGGTTCGTAACATCTTCTATCATCCAGACTATACTGTCGGTATCGGAATTGCACCGATTCAACCTTGCTCGGCTCGCGGACTATCACCGCCGGTCGGGAATTACACCCTGCCCCGAAGACATCTCGATTCAGTTGTTTTACTGTCTGTATTATAGCACAGTGGGAAAAGAATGCAAGTACTTTTTTGCAGGAAAGGTTTGACAGCAGCGCTCCGGGCGCGTACAATGGAGGCCACCACCGAAAGGAGGCGCCGCCATGCCCGAGCGCGAAAACACCTGCTGCTTCACCGGCCACCGGGAATACAAGCTGCCCTGGGGCAGCGACGAGAACGACCCCCGCTGCCGCAAGCTGCAGCAGCAGCTCTTCGACGCCGTGGACGCCGTCTACGCCGCCGGCATCCGCCACTTCATCTGCGGCATGGCCAACGGCTGCGACCTGTATTTTTTCGACGCTGCGCGCTATCTGCGCCTGCAGCACCCGGAGGTCACGATCGAGGCGGCCATCCCCTTCGCCGGCCAGGCCGACCGCTGGCGGCCGGAGCTGCGCGAGCGCTATGCCTACGACCTGCGCCAGTGCGACTATCAGACGCTCGTACAGGAGGCCTACACCCCCGGGTGCATGATGCGCCGCAACCGCTACATGGTCGATGCCTCGCGCATCCTCATCGCGGCATTTGACGGCCGGCCCGGCGGCACGGCCCGCACGCTCGAATACGCCGCCCGCCGCCGGCTGGAGATCATCCAGATCCCGATCGACAGCGCGCCGGCAGACGAGATATAAAAACACGGGGAACGCCGAAAAGCGTTCCCCGTTTGCTCTTTTTGCGGCTGCTAGCAGGCTTCGATCTCTTTGATGTTATATTCGTTGCCTGACACCAGATAGGTATGCTCGCTTTTACAGTGCGGGCATATTTTTGCGTATTTTACCGTGGGATATGTCTGCTTGCAGTCCTCGCAGAAGGTCACGGCGGGAACGGTCTCGATCTTCAGCTCCGCCTCTTTCAGATACTGCGATTTCTGGATCGCCCACTGCCAGCAGTCCGTCAGATAGTACGGAATGATGCCGCTGACCTCGCCGATCTCCAGCGTGACGCTGGCAACCTTGGTCAGGTGGTTTTCCTCGACGACCTGCTCGACCTCGCGAATGACATAGAACACAGTTCCGAGTTCATGCATGGGTATGTTCCTCCGGCGGGTTTACTTCGCGCACTTTTCCTTGATGTCCTTGATGGTGAGCTTGGCTGCGCGCTTGACCATGTGCGGCAGAATGGCCTTCATCTTGTCCTCGGTGCGGTACATACGGCTGGCCTCCGGCATATCGCGCTGCAGGTGGATCGCGTCAAACTCGCAGCGCGTGGTGCACAGGCCGCAGCCGATGCACTTGTTCTGGTCGACGACGGACACGCCGCAGCCGAGGCAGCGGGACGCCTCTGCCTTGACCTGCGCCTCGGTGAAGGTGATGCGGTCGTTCGAGAACGTCTTGGCCTTGCTCGCGTCGTGGGCGACGGTCTGGCGCGCCGGGGCGTCAAAGCAGTCGATGGGCACAACGGCCTGCTTCTTGTCGAGCTCGTAGAATTCACGCGGGTCACGCGCCAGCGTCAGGCTCTGGCCCTCATGCACGTAGCGGTGCAGGGAGATAGCGCCCTCGCGGCCGGCCGCGATCGCGTCGATGGCAAACTTCGGGCCGGTGACCACGTCGCCGCCGGCGAAGATGTCGGGCTGCGCGGTCTGATACGTCACGCCGTCGGCCTGGACGGTGCCGTTGCGGTTGAAGGCCATGGCCTCCGGCGCGATATGGCCGAGGTCAACGCGCTGGCCGATAGCGCCGATGACGGACGTGACCTCGATGGTCTCGAACTTGCCGGTGCCGACAGGCTTGCGGCGGCCCTTCGCGTCGGGCTCGCCCAGCTCCATGAGCTCGACCTTGAGGGCCTTGACCTTGCCGTTTTCGCCGAGGATCTCGGCCGGTGCGCTCAGGAAGCGGAACTGCACGCCCTCTTCCATGGCTTCCGCGACTTCCTCCGCGTCCGCCGGCATCTCGGCCTGGCTGCGGCGGTAGATGATGTAAGTATCCTTCGCGCCGAGGCGGATGGCCGTGCGGCAGACGTCCATGGCGACGTTGCCGCCGCCGATGACGGCGCACTTTTTGCCGATGCGCGGCTTCTTGCCGAGGTTGACCCTGCGCAGGAAGTCCACACCGCCGTACACGCCGGAGAGCTCTTCGCCGGGCACGCCGATGGGTGCGCTCTTCTGCGCGCCGATGGCCAGATAGAAGCCCTTGTAGCCCTGCTCACGCAGCTGGTCGATGGTGAGATCCTTGCCGATCTCGACGCCGCACTGGAAGTGCACGCCCATCTCACGAAGCACCTCGATCTCGGCGTTGACAACATCCTTCTCGAGCCGGAAGCTCGGAATGCCGAGGGTCAGCATGCCGCCGGGCACTTCGTTTTTATCAAACACGGTGACGTTTTCATAGCCCATGTTCGCCAGATAGTAGGCGCACGACAGGCCGGCCGGGCCGGCGCCGATGATGGCGATCTTCTCCGGGTAGGGATCGGCGATGCCGCGGTGGGTGATGACCTTCGGGATGTAGCGCTTGTCAGCCTGGAGCTCCTGCTCGGCGACAAACTTCTTGATCTCGTCGATGGCGACGGCGCGGTCGACATCGCCGCGGGTGCAGGCTTCCTCGCAGCGGCGGTTGCAGATGCTGCCGCAGACGGCCGGGAACGGGTTATCCTGCTTGATGAGCTTGAGCGCGTCCAGATAGCGGCCCTGCGCGGCCAGATTGATGTAGCCCTGCACGGCGATGTGCGCCGGGCAGGCGGTCTTGCACGGGGCGGTGCCGGACTCGTGGCACTGCTTCTGGTTGTCGTCCTTATAGTTCGGGCTCCACATGTGCTCGCCCCAGTGGTTGTCGTCCGGCAGGGGCTGCTTCGGATACGTCACCGGGCCGGTCTTGGTGCACAGCTTCTGGCCGAGCTTGGCGGCGCCGGCCGGGCAGACCTCGGCGCACTTGCCGCAGGCGACGCACTTTTCAGCGTCGACATGCGCGCGGTATGCGGAGGCGGACATATTCGGCGTGTTGAACAGCTGGCTCGTTCTCAGCGCGAAGCAGGAGCCGAGCGCGCAGTTGCAGATGGCAAAGATCTTGTCCTCGCCGTCGATGTTCGTGATCTGGTGGACATAGCCGTTGTCCTCGGCGCGCTGGAGGATCTCCATCGCCTCATCATAGGTGATTTTGCGGCCCTTGCCGGTCTCGAGACAGTAGTCACAAAACTGACCGACGGCGATGCACATCTCATCCTGCAGCTCGCCGCAGCCCTCGCCCTGAATGCGCATGGCATTGCGGCAGGAGCAGTAGCCGACGCCGAGGTGATCCTCATACTTTTTCAGCCAGTGGGAGATGTGCTCGACATCGACCGACTCGTTCGTGGCCGGGATGGCCTTCTCGACCGGGATGACGTGCATGCCGACGCCGGCACCTCCGGGAGGCACCATGCAGGTGATCTTCGTCAGCGGCAGAAACGACATGCGCTCGAAAAACTGTGCGATCTCCGGGTGCGTCTCCACCTGCTGGAGGTTCATGTTCATCAGCTCCGCAGAACCGGGCACGAAGATCGGCAGCGTCCACTGTTTGTGATGGTCGGCGTTCTCCCAGTTGTACTCGAGCAGGCCGATCATGGACATCTGGTCAAACAGCTGCTCCACGTAGACGGGGTCCTTGCCGACCTTCTTGCCGATCTCGGCCGGTGTGGTCGGGACACGGACCTTCATCGCGAGCGCAAGCTCCGCCATTTCGTCGGTGACGACGCTGGCCAGGCCGTAATACTCGGGCGAATTCTCGTCGAGCTTGGTCATGCCGAGCTTCACGTCCACGCGGTCCGTGATCTTTTTGCCCAGCTTCAGGATCAGTTCTCTTGCCATGTTTCAGGCTCCTTTCTTCCCCTTAAAATGTTTTGTTTTCATTCCCTGGATTGTGAATACATGCGCAATCTATTGTAGCACATCTCACGCATACAATTCAATACGCAAATGCACAGCACATTGTTGAAAATTGCAAAATCCCGGTCGATCTTCCCCGCCTGTCTTGACATTCTGCACAGGCGGTGCTATGCTTTTTCGTAACCATTTGGTCAATATCGCGTACATTCACGAGGAGGGAACGGCCATGGCTCAGATCCGGATCCATGTTCTGCACTGCGGGAAGATCGGCGTGGCGCCGAACCTGCCGGCGAGTGCCCAGTGGCGCTGGCCGGCAAAAGCGGACGCGCGGCGGCTCAAGAGCGGCGCGCGCATCTGGCTGCCGGTGTCGGCGTATCTGGTGGAGCACCCGAAGGGCCTGTTTCTGGTGGACGCCGGTCTGCCGCGCACCGTGAGCCCGACCGGCATCGAGGACCGCGCGGCGCAGCTGCGGATGTTCGGCCGCGGGTGGTACACGCTCGTGCACAGCGTCGTGGAGCCGGGGCAGTCGATCGGCGAGCAGCTGGCCGCGCGCGGCATCCGGCCGCAGGATCTGGGCTATGTGCTCTTTTCCCACCTCGACCCGGATCATGTCGCGGGCATCAGCGAGGTGCGGGGCGCAAAGCGTCTGCTGGTGGCGGAGGAGGAATACTTCTGGTCGTGCCGCGTGAACCTGCGCTACACCTCGCGCAAGCTGTGGATGGACGAGCCGCCGGAGCGGTTCTGGTACCGCGTGAACCACATCGGGCCGGAGAGCCGCTCGTACGACCTGTTCGGGGACGACTCGGTGCATCTCGTGCACATCGCCGGGCACACGGAGGGCATGTTCGCCACGCTCATCCGCAATGGCGGCCGGTACGTACTGCTCAACGCCGACGGCGCGGCAAGTCCCCGCTCCTGGGCGGAGGGCACCGTGCCCGGCATCTGTGAAAACAGCGTGCGCGCGAAAAAGGCGCTCGACTGGATCGGCGAGATGAGCCGGGACGGCGCCTGCGCGGCGTCTCTGTGCAGCCACGACCCGGACGTAACGCCGCAAACGATCGAATTTTAGAATCGATGGATTTGCTTTTTCTAATGCGCGTTTCATACTGCTTTTGTGGATTTTGGGGTTGACAAGCGCAGAAAACTGCGTTATACTGCGCTCGTTTCCACCGGAAACCGTGATTTTTAACGAAAGGAGACGCGTCGTATTATGAAGTTTGCTCAGACGAACAACATGATGATGGCTATGATGATGTACATGCCCGGCTGCATGTGCATGTCTCGTCGTGCTCAGAAATATGACTCGTCTTGTGTTCGCTTCCAATAACGGCTGATCCAGAATTCCAAGCCGTATCCACAGAGGCCGGAAGACAACGAGTCTTCCGGCCTCTGTTTTTTGTACCGAAAAATTATTCTGCGAGGGAGAATCCACTATGATCGAAATCGAACATCTCAACAAGACTTACCCCTCACCGGGCGGCGACATCCACGCACTGCGGGACGTCAACCTCCGCATCGAGGACGGGGAGATCTTCGGCATCATCGGCCTGAGCGGCGCCGGCAAGAGCACGCTCGTGCGCTGTATCAACCTCCTCGAGCGGCCGACTTCCGGCACGGTGCGCATCGACGGGCGCGACATGACGCAGCTCAGCCGCCGCGACCTGCTCAAGGCCCGGCAGGACATCGGCATGATCTTCCAGAGCTTCAACCTGCTCGAGCAGCGCACGGTGCTGCGCAACATCTGCTTCCCGCTCGAGATCGCCGGCGTCAAGCGCGACGAGGCTCAGGCCCGCGCCGCCGAGCTGCTCGAACTCGTCGGATTGTCCGACCGCGCGAAAAACTATCCCTCGCAGCTTTCCGGCGGCCAGAAGCAGCGCGTGGCCATCGCCCGCGCCCTCGCCACGCGGCCGAAATACCTCCTGTGCGACGAGGCCACCAGCGCCCTCGACCCGAACACCACGCAGTCGATTCTCCACCTGCTCAAGGAGATCAACCAGACGCTCGGCGTGACGATCGTCGTCATCACGCACGAGATGCGCGTCATCGAGCAGATCTGCCAGCGCGTGGCTGTCATCGACCAGAGCTGCATCGCCGAGATCGGCAACGTCAGCGACGTGTTCACGCACCCGAAGTCCGACATCGCCAAGGCGCTCATTCTCCCGAAGAGCCCGGCCGAAAACCTCCCGCCGTGCACGGGCAGGCGCCTGCGCCTCGTCTTCGACGGCAGCTGCTCCAACGAACCGGTCATCTCGCGCATCACGCTCGAGTGCCATGTGCCGGTGAACATTCTCTTCGCCGACACCCGCATCGTCGAGGGCAGCATCTACGGCCACATGGTCATCGACCTGCCCGACGACCCGCAGCAGTTCCACGATGTGCTGCGCTGGCTCGACCATAACCACATCTCTTATCTACAGGAGGATGGAAGTCATGTCTGATCTGCTCATCAAACTCTGGCAAAACGGCATCCTGCAGCTCGGTATCTGGGAGACCATTTACATGACGCTCATCTCCACGTTCTTTGCCTATCTCATCGGCCTGCCGGTCGGCCTCATCCTGCGCATGACCGACCGCGACGGCATCCACCCCATCGGCTGGCTCAACCGCACGCTCGGTATCATCGTCAACGCCCTGCGCAGCATCCCGTTCATTATCCTCATGGTCGCCATGCTGCCGGTGGCAAAGGCCATCGTCGGCACCAGCCTCGGCAACCGCGCCGTGATCGTGACGCTCGTCATCGCCGCCGCCCCGTATGTGGCGCGCATGGTCGAGTCCGCCGCCAAGGAAGTGGACGCCGGTGTCATCGAGGCCGCGCTGTCCATGGGCGCGTCCACGTTCCGCATCATCTGGAAGGTTATCATCCCGGAGGCCAAGCCCGCGCTCATCACCGGCGCCGTCATCTCCACCGTGACCATCCTCGGCTACTCCGCCATGGCCGGCACGATCGGCGGCGGCGGCCTCGGCCAGATTGCCATCACCTACGGCTACCAGAAGTACGACGATCAGATCGTCTGGCTGTGCGTAGCGCTGACGATCATCATCGTGCAGATCCTGCAGGAGTTCGGCATGTACATCGCCCGCCGCACCGACCGGCGCGCCCGCACCTGACAGGAGGCAGCCCATGCGTTTACACTATCCCGCGCTGCTGCGCGTGAACATCCGGCGCGGACGAATGTGCCGCCCAGAACTGCACATCCTAACATCCGAAACCACACAAATTCCAAAATGAAAATATAAAGGAGAAACGAAAATGAAAAAGATCACGTCCCTCATCCTCGCCCTCGTGCTGACGTTCTCGCTCGTCGCGCTGAGCGCCTGCGGCGACAAGGCCACTGATGACAAGAACACTGCCGCTTCCGATGACAAAGTCATCACCGTCGGCGCCAGCGCCACCCCGCACGCCGAGATCCTCGAGCAGATCAAGCAGGCCCTCGCCGACGAAGGCTACGAGCTCAAGATCGTCACCTATGACGACTACGTCCTGCCGAACCAGGCTCTGGCCGACGGCACACTCGACGCAAACTACTTCCAGCATAAGCCCTACCTCGACAGCTTCAACGCCAAGAACGGCACCAACCTCGTCTCCGTCGGCACCATCCACTATGAGCCGTTCGGCATCTACGGCAACGGCGTCACCGACCTGAAGGATCTCGCCAAGGGCGCGACCATCATCATCCCCGCCGACGACAGCAACGAGACCCGCGCCCTGTTCCTGCTCCAGCAGGAGGGCCTGATCAAGCTCCCCGATGACGCGGACGCCGCCAAGGGCGTGAGCACGCTCGACATCGTCGACGACGGCGGCTACAACATCGTCACCGTGCAGGCCGACACCGTCCCGGCGCAGCTCAAGAACGCCGCTGCCGGCTCCATCGCCGTCATCAACGGCAACTACGCCCTGGCCGCCGGCCTGAAGATCAGCGACGCGCTCGCCTCCGAGGACGCCAACGGCGCTGCCGCCCAGACCTACGCCAACATCATTGCCGTGCGCGCCGGCGACGAGAACAGCCCGAAGACCCAGGCCCTGCTCAAAGCCCTCAAGACCGACGCCGTGAAGCAGTACATCGCCGACACCTACAACGGCGCTGTCGTTGCGAGCTTCTAAGCACCCCCCCTCTTTTGAAAAACGCACGAATCCCCCGGCTGCTGCCGGGGGATTTTGCGTGTCAGCAAAGCCTCGCAGAGTTTGCCGCCCGCAGGCGAGAAAATCAGGAGGCGTTGTGCGCATAGCTGTTGTCGACAAGGCGGTCAAAATCCACCCAGTCGGCGTGATCGAGCACGCCGGCCGTCTCCATGACGGTCTCGAGCCGCTCGAGGGACGAGCGCGTCATGACCGGCGTGGCGTTCCAGGCGTCGATGTCCTTGTAGCGCTGCACGACCTGCGTGAGCACAGGCACGCTCGTGTCCGGAAACTGCGGGGCGATGATCTCGGCGGTCTGCGCCGCGTCGTGCTCCGCGATCCATTTCTGCGCGCGGGCGATGGCATTCGTAAAGCGCTGCACGATGTCCGCGTGGTCTTTTATGTACGCCTGCGAGGCGAAGTAGGCCGTGTACGGGATCTCGCCGCTCTCCTGGCCGATGGACGCGAGGATGTACCCCTTGCCCGCCTGCGCGACCTCGGTGGCCGTCGGCTCGAAGAGCGTGACAAAGTCGCCGTTGCCGCCGGTGAAAGCCCCGGCCATCATGTTGAACTGCACGGTCGTGTCCACAGCGGCATCCGTGCCGGGCACGACGCCGTTTTGCCGCATGACGTATTCGAGCGTCATCTCCGGCACGCCGCCCGCGCGGCCGCCGATAACAGTCTTACCGCGCAGCAGCTCCCAGCTGAAGGGCACATCCTCGCGCCCGACGAGGAACGACCCGTCGCGCTTCGTGAGCTGGCCGAACACGACCGGGTAATCGTCCTTGCCCTGATTGTACACATAGATGCACGCCTCCGGCCCGGCGAGCCCGATGTCTGCCTGCCCGGTGAGCACCGCCGTCATGACCTTGTCGGCACCGCCGCCGTTGGTCAGCTCGATATTCAGCCCCTCATCGGCGAAAAAGCCCTGCTCCAGCGCCACATACTGCGGCGCGTAGAACACCGAATGCGTCACTTCACTCAGGCGGACGGTGGCCGTCTCCTGCTTGCCGCAGGCGCACAAGGCCACCAGCATCAGCGCCGCCAGAACCCCACAAAGAAACCGTTTCATTGCGTCACTCCCAACCGATTTTTGAAAAATTTCTCCAGCCACAGCACCAGCTGATACATCACGACGGCCGCCACCGCAAGCACGAGGACGGTCGCCATCACGAGGTCCATGTTGAACACCTGTGACCCGTAGACGATCAGATAGCCGAGACCGGCTTTGGAGACCAGAAATTCGCCCATGATGACGCCGACCCACGACAGGCCGACGTTCACGCGCAGCGTATTGAAGAGCGTGGCGTAGTTGGCCGGGATGACCAGCCGCCACAGGATCTGATGCCGGGTCGCGCCGAGCGTCTGCATCAGGCGGATCTTCTCCCGGTCCGTGGACAGGAAGCCGACATGCATATTCAGGATCGTGACAAAAATCGAGATTGCGATCGTCATGGCGATGATCGACTCTGTGCCCGCGCCGATCCAGACGATGAACACCGGGCCAAGCGCCGTTTTCGGCAGCGCGTTGAGCACGACCAGATACGGGTCGAGCACGCGCGAGAGCAGCTCGCTCCACCACAGGCCGATGGCGATGAGCGTCCCGAGCAGCGTCCCGAGCACGAAGCCGACCACGACCTCGAGGCACGACGTGCCGATGTGCAGCCACAGCTCCCCGGAAGCCTGCAGGCCCACGAGCGTGTGCACCACGCGCGACGGGCTGCTGACGATGAAGGCATCCACCCAGCCGAGCCGGGCCGAGAGCTCCCACCAGCCGAGAAACGCGGCCAGCAGCAGGATCTGCAGCGCCAGCACGAGCCGACGACGGTGGCGCTGCGCGCGCAGATAGGCCGCGCGCTGCGGGGAGGGCGATCGTTCAGACATTGACATCCAGCTCCTCCCATATTTGATTGAACAGCGTCTGAAATTCCGGCCGGCTGCGCCGCTCGAGCGGCGGCACGGCGCGCAGCGCGCCGAGGTCGTGGATGGCCTTGACGGTCGCGGGCCGGTGCGACAGGACGACGATGCGGTCCGAGAGGCTGATGGCCTCGGAAATGTCGTGCGTGACGAGCAGCGCCGTCTTATGCTCGCGGCGGATGATCTGCGCGATGTCGCCCGAGACGGCCAGCCGCGTCTGATAATCCAGCGCGGAAAACGGCTCGTCGAGCAGCAGCACATCCGGAGATGTGGCCAGCGTGCGGATGAGCGCACAGCGCTGGCGCATGCCGCCGGAGAGCTGATTGGGCAGCTTGCGCGCAAAACCCGCGAGCTGATACTGCTCGAGCAGATCGTGCACGCCGCCGCGGTGCTCCGGCGTGTTCTCGTGCCGGACCTCCAGCCCGAGTGTCACGTTTCCCCAGATCGTGCGCCAGTCAAAGAGCTGGTCGCGCTGGGGCATGAGCCCCGCCTTGCCCGTCGGGGCGCGCACAGGCTCGCCGTCGACGAGCACCTCCCCGCCCGACGGATGCTCGATGCCGGCGATGAGCGCCAGCAGCGTGGATTTTCCGCAGCCGGACGGCCCGACGATGCTCACAAACTCCCCGTCGGCCACGCCGAAGGTCACATCCTGCAGCGCCGCCACTTCCCCGTCCGGCGCCTGATAGGTCATGGCGGCCCGGCGCAGCTCGATTTTCATGGCGTCTCCCCCTTTGCTTGTGCCAAATCGCTTTCTCCTCAGTGTATGCCCAAGGCGCATGGTGCGTGCAAAGCACGAAAAAGCACGCATCCGCAAGATGCGTGCTTTTTCTGTCTTCTGTTTTCATCCGCTCACGCCGTCGCCTTCAGCGCGCGCCGGAGCACGGACTGCAGCGACTGATTGTGCGACCTGCAGATGCGTCCGAGCCGGTAGAGACAGTCCGGGTCGCGCGTGATGTGGTTCACGCCCCAGTCGCACGTCAGCGTCGCCTGAAAGCCCATGTCGCGCAGGACGGTGTCCGTCAGGTCGCCGTACTTGCCGTAGGGATAGGCAAACGTGTCCGGCGTGCGGCCGGTGTGCTCGGCGAGTTCATCCTGCAGGCGCTGCAAGTCCGCGCGCAGCAGCTGCGTATAGGCCGCGTCCGACTCGCCCGGATTCTGCATGCAGCCGTGCCGCTCGGATGTGTAAGCGTGCAGATTATACGAGTGGTTCTGCACCTCAACGAGGCCGGTATCGAGCATTTCGTTGAGCTGATCCCACGTGACGTGCGCGTAGTCGATGCTCTCACTTGGCCACTCGGTGAAATCGTCCGTGTTGCGCCCGAGGAGCGAGAGGACGATGCGCGCCGAATACTGCTGCAGCAGCGGCAGGACATAGACGTAATTATTATAGTATCCGTCGTCGAAGCTGAGGATGATGGGCTTTTCCGGCAGCGGCGTGCCGTCGCGGACATAGGCGATGAGGTCGGCCATGACGATCGTCGTGTAGCCGTTGTCGGCCAGCCATTTGAGGTCTGCCTCGAACTCCCACGGCTGGATGGCGTCCTTGCCGGATTTGTTGGGCTTCACCTCGTGATACATGATGATCGGCAGCAGCACGGGATCGGCCGCAGTGTCGCTCTCCCCGGCGGCATGGGCCGCGAACGGGCAGAACACGAACAGCACGGACAGCACCACGGCCATCACGCGCTGGGGAATCGGCAGCGCCTGGCGCACAGCACCCATCTCCTCTCGTTGAAATCGGAGTTAGTGTGCGCCGGTGCGGCGGATATCATGCGCGCCCCGCGCGCTTTTCTGCCGCGCGCTGCACACATTTGACGAGCTCCACGACCGGGATGACCAGGACCGCGAGCCCCATGGCCACGGCGTACTCGGCGGCGGAGATGGCCGTGAAGGCAAACGCATCGGCCAGAAACGGCACATAGATGCACAGCGTCGTGAGCGCAAGGCTCGCCGCGGCCGCGCCGACGAGCGCCCAGTTGGGCATGCGCAGCGTGAAGATGCTCGCCCGGTGTGCGCGCATATTGAAGCTGTGGAAAATTTCCGCCATGCTCAGGGTCAGAAACGCCATGGTCGTGCCGTCGGGCGAGTTCGTGAGCGTCCAGACGCCGTACTCCATGTGGTGGCCGATGAAAAACGCCGCCAGCGTCAGGATCGCACACATGACGCCCTGATACACGCAGTCGAAGCCGACACCGTGGGCGAAAATACTCTCGCGCGCGCTGCGCGGCGGGCGGGACATGACGTTCGGCTCCGCGCGCTCCATGCCGAGCGCGAGCGCCGGGAAGCAGTCGGTCAGGAGATTGATCCACAGCAGGTGCACCGGCTCAAGGATCGTGAAGCCGAGCATCGTCGCGGTGAAGATGCTCAGCACCTCGCTCATGTTCGAGCCGAGCAGGAACTTGATCGCACGCTGGATGTTGTCATAAATGCGGCGGCCCTCTTCGACCGCGCCGACGATGGTGGCAAAATTATCGTCGGCGAGCACCATGTCGGCCACGTTTTTCGTCACGTCCGTGCCGGTGATGCCCATGCCGATGCCGATGTCCGCCGCGCGGATGCTCGGCGCGTCGTTGACGCCGTCGCCGGTCATGGCGGTGACAAAGCCGGCATTCCGCCAGGCCCGGACGATGCGGGTCTTGTGCTCGGGCTGCACGCGGGCGTAGACGCTGATGTGCCCCAGGCGGCTGGAAAATGTCTCATCGTCCATGGCACTCAGCTCCGTGCCGGTGACGGCCTCGTCGCCCGGGCCGAGCAGGCCGAGCTCCCTGGCGATCGCCTTGGCGGTGTCCACGTGGTCGCCGGTGATCATGACGGGCCGGATGCCGGCGCTGCGGCAGGCACGGATGGCGTCCACGACCTCGGGGCGCACCGGGTCGATCATGCCCGTGAGGCCGAGAAAGCACAGGTGCTGCTCAAGCGCCGCGGGCGACGTGTCGCCCGGCAGCGCGTCATACGTGCGCATAGCCGCCGCCAGCACGCGCAGGGCACTGCCGGTCATGGCGTGATTGCGCGCCGCGATCTCGGCGCGGTGCGCGTCCGTCATGGGCTCGGCGCGGCCGTCGATCCAGATCCGGTCGCACAGCGGCAGCAGCACGTCGGGCGCGCCCTTGGTATACTGCACGACGGAACTGCCATCGGCGTGCAGGGTGCTCATCCGCTTGCGCTCGCTGTCAAACGGCGCCTCGGCCACGCGCGGATACTGCGCGCGCAGCGCGCTCGGCGACAGGCCCTGCGCGACCGCCCAGCGCACGAGCGCGGCCTCAGTCGGCTCGCCGGTCACGGTGTCCGTCTCCGGGTCATGCACCGCGTCCACGCACAGGGCCATGGCCGTGGCGAGCAGGTGTTCGTCGCTGCCCGCGCACTCCGTCACAGTCATGCGGTTTTGCGTGAGCGTGCCGGTCTTATCCGAACAGATGACCTGCGCGCAGCCGAGCGTCTCCACGGCCGTGAGCCGGCGGATGACCGCGCCGCGGCGGCTCATGTTCGTCACGCCGATGGACAGCACGATCGTCACGACCGCGGCCAGCCCCTCCGGAATGGCCGCGACCGCGAGGCTGACGGCAATCAGGAACGTGTCGAGCACGACGCGGCCGTTGATCGTTCCGGTGCGCAGCACGCCGACCGCGAACACGACCGCGCAGATGCCCAGCACGAGCCACGTCAGGATGCGGCTCAGCTGCGTCAGGCGCAGCTGCAGGGGCGTCTTATTCTCCTTTGTCTGCGTGAGCGCGTCGGCGATGTGGCCCATCTGCGTCTGCATGCCGGTCTCTGTGACGACGGCGCGGCCGCGTCCGTAGACGATGCTGCTGCCGAGATAGAGCATGTTGCTGCGGTCGCCGAGACCGATGTCACCGGCGGCCGTGAGCGCGTCGGGCGATTTTGTCACCGGCACGCTCTCGCCGGTCAGGGCGGCCTCCTCGGCGCGCAGGCTCGCGCTCTCGAGCACACGCGCATCGGCCGGAACGGCGTCGCCCGCCTCAAGCACGAGCACGTCGCCGACGACCAGTTCCTCGCTGGGGACGGTGACGAGCTTCCCGCCGCGCAGGACGCGGCTGTGCGCGGCGCTCAGTTCCTTCAGGGCGGCAATGGCCTGCTCGGCCTTGCGCTCCTGGTACACGCCGAGCACCGCGTTGATGATGACGACGATGAGAATGATGATCACATCGGCAAAGCTCTCGTGCGCATACGCGCTCGTGATGGCCGAGATCAGCGCCGCCGCAAGCAGCACGAGGATCATTGGGTCGGCCAGCTGCTGGAAAAAGCGCTTCACGAGCGATGGTTTCGGCGGTTCGGTGAGCACATTGCGCCCGTCGCGCGCAAGGCGCGCGGCGGCTTGCGCCGGTGTGAGACCGTCGAGCGTGCTGTCGAGTGCGTGCAGGGTGTCCGATGGTGGCTGCCGGTAGTATTCCATGGCTTTGTCCTCCTTCAGATTCCGATATAGTTTCCCCGGAAATGAAAAAAAGACTTATCTGCCTCTCGGCAGATAAGTCTCATCATTTCAGACCGGGCCAGATCCTACGGATCGGTTGTTGGCTGGGCCGCGCGAAGGTTCGCGCCAATTACTCCCTTATCGGTCTCCATTGTATGCGATGGCGCGCGGGAAAACAAGTGAAATCTGTATCCGGCGCCGGATTTTAGCGCGCGCTTAGCGCCTGGCGCTCCGCCGCCAGATCTTCTGCGACTCGGCAGCCGCAATGAGCTGCTCGCGGAAATCCGGATGCGCGATGGACACGAGCGCCTCGGCGCGCTCCCACGTGCTGCGCCCGGCGAGGTTGACCACGCCGTACTCCGTGGCCAGATAATACGCCTGCGAGCGCGGAGACGTGACGATATCGCCGCCGAAGTGCGGCAGGATGCGCGAGTGGCGCACGCCCTGCTTGTCCGTGAATGTGGACGTCATGCAGATGAACGCCTTGCCGCCGCGGGCCATGGCCGCGCCCGTGAGAAAGTCGAGCTGGCCGCCCGTGCCGCTGATCTGGCGCAGGCCGGAGCTTTCGGACGCGACCTGCCCGTAGAGATCGGCCGCGATGCAGCTGTTGATGGACACCATGTTGTCCAGCTGCGCGATGGTCTCCGGCGCGTTGACATACGACAGCGGCGCCGCGATGACGCCGGGGTTATCGTCGACCCAGTCATACAGCCGCTTCGACCCGAGCACGATGCCGAGCATCCCCTGCCCGCGGTGGAGCGTGCAGCGGCGGTTCGTGAGCACGCCGGCCTCGTACAGGTCGAGGTAGGCGTCCGAGCACAGCTCCGTGTGCATACCGAGGTCGTGCAGGCCGGACCGGGCCAGCAGCTTGCCGAGCACGGTGGGCATGCCGCCGATGCCGAGCTGGACGGTCGCCCCGTCACAGATGTGCGGCAGGAGAAGATTTGCGATGGCGGTGTCCTCCGCCGTCGCTGGGTGCGCGGGCAGGTCGGTGAACGGCGCGTGCGCCCCCTCGACGACCATGTCCACATCGGAAATGTGGATGACCTCGTCGAACCCGCCGCGCAGGCGCGGCAGGTGCTCGTTGACCTCGAGAATGACGATGTCCGCCCGGTCGAGGATGGCGCGGGACACGCCGGTCGCGGCCGAGAGGTTAAAGTACCCATGGCGGTCCATCGGCGCGACGGACGCCATGGCGACGTTGACCGTCAGAAATTCGCGGTAGTACCACGCGAGGTTGCGGAAGATCATCGGCGTGTAGTAGCACAGGCCGCGGTCGCAGAGCCTGCGCTCATACGCCGAGCAGTGCCAGGTGTGGTAGAGAAAATGTGCCTGCTCCGGGTCGCACTCGACGATCTGCACCGGGCCGGCGCAGAGGTTGCCGCGCACCTTCACATCGTGCAGCTCGTCGCGCCGGGCGGCGAGCGCCGCATCGAGCAGCGGCGGGAAGCCGAGGCCCGACGTATAGTCCACCCAGTCGCCGTTTTTCACCGCGCGCACCGCCTCGGCGGGCGTGCGCAGCTTGCTGCGGTATTCTGCCTGAAAATCCATGGCGCTTCCTCCTCAATAGATCTGATCCTTCTGCACCGGCGTCCGGAACAGGCGGCAGATCTGCGCATAGTCGTCCGTCTGGCCGAGGATCCACATGAGCTTTGTGACCACGGCCTCGCTCGTCATGCTGTAGGCCTCGATGAGGCCCAGCTCGCGCTTGGCGCGGTGGCCGACTTGATACACTTCCATGTCGCTGCCCTCGTGCGGCACCTGCGTCGTCATGACGATGACGCGGCCGGACTGCACCCAGTCGCGCACGGCGTGGAAAAAGCTCTCGTCGCCGTAGCACGGCAGGCCGCCGACGCCGAAGCTCTCGATCACGAGCGCGCGGTAATGGGCCTTGAGATCGTCAAAAATGCCGGCGTCGATGCCGGGGATGAGCTTGAGCACGAACACGCCGGGGTCGAGCCGGTCGTAAAACTTCGGCGCGCCTGCGGCCTGCTCCGGGATGTAATACACGACCTGCCGGCCGCGCAGGATGGCCGTCTCGGGATAGTCGATGCTCGAAAAGGCGTTGTAGCTCTTCGTGCGTACCTTGCGTGCGCGCGTGCCGAGAATGACCTTGTGGTCAAAGACGATGTGCACGCCGCAGGCGCCGTCATCGCAGGCATAGAGAAAGGCGTCGCGCAGGTTCTCGCGCGCGTCGGTGTCCTGGTTGAAGATCGACTTCTGCGAGCCGGTGATGACGACGGGCTTGGCGTTGTTCTGAATCAGGTACGACAGCGCCGCCGCCGTGTAGGCCATCGTGTCCGTGCCGTGCGTGAGGACAAAGCCGTCATAAGCGTCATAGTGCTCGCGCACGCAGGCCGCCATTTGCAGCCAGTCGCGGCTGTTGATGTTCGTGCTGTCGCGGTTCATGAGCTGCACGGTGTCGATCCGGCACAGCTGCTCGAGCTCCGGCACCTCGGCGAGCAGCTCCTCGGACGTGAGCTGCGGGGCGAGTCCGTCGGCCGTCTCTTTGGATGCGATCGTGCCGCCGGTGGCGATCATGAGAATATGCTTCATGTCAGTCTTTCACTTTCTTCCAGTAATCGAGCGACGCAAAGCCCCGCTCGAGCTGCGTCTCCGTATAATCCTCGCACACGTGCGCAAGCTGTCTGCGGCCCGCGTCACCGAGTGTGAAGGAAAAAATTTTCTTGGGGTCGGCGTTCACGATGTGCCGCATGGCGGCCAGCGTCTCCGGCAGCAGCGGCGTGACGGCCGATGAACTTGCGCCCCGGCAGTGCGCGCAGTACACCGCGCCGCCGCGCGGGGAAAACCACGGCTCGTCCGGCTCTGCTGCGCCGCACTGCGCGCAGCAGGACAGATCCGGCTCGTAGCCCGCGAGGCACATGAGCCGCAGCTCGAACACGGCCTTGATCTGCTCCGGCGGGCAGAGCGCGCGGCTGAGCGCATACAGGCTGTTGAGCCCGAGCTGCAGCACCGGCGGGTCGGGATATTCCTCGGCAGAGACGGTCTCGAGCAGCTCGGCAAAATAGCTCCCGAGCGCAAACGCGCCAAGGTCGGCGCGCAGGCCGAGAAACTCCTCGACCGTGGACGCCTCGTTGAGCGTGCGGCGGCCGCGGTTTTCAAAGATCGTCATGTCCGAATACGTCAGCAGCTGCGTCGCCGCCGTGATGCGGCTGCCCTTGCGCAGCGCGCCGCGCGCGCGGACCGTCACCTTCCCCTCGTGCTGCGTGAGCACGGTGAGGATCTTGTCCGACTCTTTATAGCGCACCTCGCGCAGGACGAGCCCGCGGGTCGTAAGAAACATCGTATGTACCTCATCAGGCCGGGCGGCGGACAGGATCATCCGCCGCAGACTCATCGGTCGTCTGCGCCAGCGCATTTTGCGCGGCGCGGTAGTAAAGGTAGCCGAGCGGATCACCGGTGTCCGCGAACAGCTGCCAGAAAAGATCGTCTTGCACAATGAACCACCTCGCTGGGCATAGTGTCTGCACAGCGGGGTGGATTTATGGCTGGTAATAAAGGGTCACTGGTCGGTAAAGCCAAAATTGCGCAGCTGGGCTGCCGAGTCGCGCCAGTTTTCCTTGACCTTGACCCACGTCTGCAGGTACACCTTCGTGCCCATGAAGCGCTCGATGTCCTGCCGCGCGAGCTCACCGATCTTTTTGAGCATGGCGCCGCGCTTGCCGATGATGATGCCCTTGTGGCTCTCTTTTTCGCAATAGATGGTCACGTCCATGTCGATGATGCCGTTATCGCGCTCGGAAAATTTCGTAACCTCGACGGCCGTGCCGTGCGGGATCTCCTTGTCGAGGCACAGCAGCAGCTTTTCGCGCACGAGCTCGGCGCAGATCTGCTTTTCCGGCATGTCGGAGATCATGTCGTCCGGAAACAGCTGCGGCCCCGGCACGGCAAGCTGCGCAAGCTCGTCGAAGAGTTCCTCGAGCCCGTCACCGTTCTGGGCCGACACCGGCACGATCGCGCGCCACGGCAGCGCCTCGGAATAGGCGGCGATGACGGCCAGCAGCTCCGGCTTTTCCACCGTGTCGATCTTGTTGATGACGAGCACGGCCGGGGCGTTGGATGTGCGGATGCGCTCGATGAGCGCGTGCTCCTGCTCGCCGATGGAGGCAATGGGCTCGACGACGAGCATCACGCCGTCGACGTCCGCCACGCTCTCGCGCACGACCTGCACCATATAGTCGCCCAGGCGGTTGCGCGGCTTGTGAAAGCCCGGCGTGTCCATCAGGATCAGCTGCGTGTCGCCGCGGTTGACGACGGCGCTGATGCGGTTGCGCGTCGTCTGAGGCTTGTTCGAGACGATGGCGATCTTCTCGCCCACGAGGGCGTTGGTAAGCGTGGACTTGCCGACGTTCGGCCGTCCGCAGATGGTGATCATAGCGGTTTTGGTAATCATTCGTTTCTCCTTATACGTCCAGCAGACGCATGATCTCTTTTTCGCGCGCGCGCATGCGGCGCTTGTCCTCGCCCTCGTCCACATGGTCGTAGCCGAGCAGGTGCAGCACGGAGTGCACGGTCAGATAGCTGACCTCGTGCGCGAAACTGTGGCCGTAGGTCTCGGCCTGCTCGGCGCAGCGCTCCATGGAGATGACCATGTCGCCGAGCATGGCGCGGTCAGTCTCATAGTCCCACTCGCAGGCATCGGGGTCGAATGCGCCGGGCGTGAGCTCGTTCATCGGAAACGACAGCACGTCCGTCGCGCGGTCCACGCCGCGCTGCTCACGGTTGATGGTGTGGATGACGGCGTCGTCCGTGAGCGTCACGTCGAGCTCGCACGGAACGGTCACGCCCTCGGCCCTGAGCGCTGCGGCGGCCGCGCGCTTGACATAGCGCTGCGTGTCCGGAAAGCCCAGGCCGCGGCGCGTGCGGGTGATGGTGATCTTTGCCTGTGTCATGCTTTTTTCCTCACAGTCGTCTTGCGCGCGGCGGGCTTTTTGGCCGCGGCCGCGGCGCGTTTTTCTTTCTGCTTGTCGTCCTGCTCGTAGGCGGCGATGATCTTCTGCACAAGCGCGTGGCGCACGACGTCCGCGCCCGTCAGGCGGCAGATGGCGATGTCGTCGATGCCGTCGAGGATACGGATGGCCTCCTTGAGGCCGGACGGCTTGTCCGACGGCAGGTCGATCTGCGTCACGTCGCCGGTGATGACGACGTGCGATCCGAAGCCGATGCGCGTCAGGAACATTTTCATCTGCTCGCGGGAGGTGTTCTGCGCCTCGTCGAGGATGATGAAGCTGTCGTCGAGCGTGCGGCCGCGCATGTACGCCAGCGGCGCGACCTCGATGTTGCCGCGCTCGAGATATTTCGCATAGGCGTCCGCGCCGAGCATCTCAAAAAGCGCGTCATACAGCGGGCGCAGATAGGGGTCAACCTTGTTTTGCAGGTCGCCGGGCAGAAAGCCCAGCCGCTCGCCCGCCTCGACCGCCGGGCGCGTGAGGATGATGCGGTTGACGCGCTCGGCGCGAAACGCCGCGACCGCCTCCGCCACGGCAAGGTATGTTTTGCCCGTGCCGGCCGGGCCGACGCCGAGCGTGATCGTGTTCTGCTCGATGGCATCCAGATACGCGCGCTGGCCGAGCGTCTTTGCCTTGATGGGCTTGCCCTTGGCCGTGATGCACACCACGTCGCCCGCAAGTTCCTGAATCTTCTGCTCCCGGCCCTCGCGCACAAGGCGGAAGATGTAGCGCACGTTCTGCTCGCCGATCTCCTCGCCCTTGGCCGCCAGCGACAGCAGGCCGGCAATGGCCTTTTCGGCGTAGAGCACGTTTTCCGCCTCGCCGGTGATATGGATCTGCTCGTCGCGGTCGGTCACGCGCACGTTGTATTCGGTCTCGATCATCCGCAGGTTCTGGTCAAACGACCCGAACACGCTGATGACGTCCTCCATTCTGTCAACTTCCATGGTTTTTTCAATCATCTGCTGTAGTCCCTTCCCCGGCCGGCGGCCGAAGCTGTAAAAATTCCGCGTCCGGCGTCGCCTGCGCGCGGCCGATCTCCTGCTCGCACTCGGCCGTAAGCGTCACGGTCAGCACGTTGCCGGTAGTCTCCGCTGCCGTCTCATAGGAAATGATCGCGCCATCCGCGCCGATCGTCTCGCGCAGCTGCTGCAGCAGCGCCTGCTCGAGCGATGCGCGCGCCGCGTCCTCCGATACCGGCGCGTCCGCCGTCCGATACGGCTGCACGCGCTCACGCACCAGCGAAAACGGCAACGTGAACACGCCCCGGATCGCAAAAGGATATTCATAAGTGATTTTATCACATTCCGCGTCAGAAATTCCACTGTTTTGATAAAAATTGATCCGCTTTTTCCCCGCGCGCAGCGCCCAGCGCGTCCGCGCGCCGTGCGCGGGCTGCTTTTCGGTCTCCGTCAGGGCGATCTGCCCGGTCAGCACCTGCCGCGTGCGCGCGCGGATGTCGGCGCGGGCGCACACCGGGCGCACCCCGCCGCCGAGGTCTGTGACCGCGCCGGACACGAGCACATCGCCCGGCTCGACCGCCGCGCCGGGCACGACGCGCGCCTCGCCGGCGTAGACGTCCATGCTCAGGATGACCCCGGTCGCGGAGGCATAAATGCTCACGGGCGTGTCGTCCGGCGTGATGTCCGGCAGGGGGTCTTTTTCGCGCACGATCACCTCGGCGCGGCTGCCGTGCACGTTCACGGTCAGCCAGCGCAGCTCCGGCAGGCACAGGATCATGTCGTTGCGCACCAGGTCGTTCGACAGCGCGGGCCAGTACGTGCCCGGGCGCACGCCGCATTCGTCCAGACAGCGCAGGATCTGCCCGGTCGTGAGCGTCTCGTTGCCGGTCACGTCGATGCGCCAGATGAACAGCGACGATGTCAGCACCGCCAGCACCGCCACGAGCAGCCCCGCGCACGCGCCCCGGTAGCGCGCGGCGCGCCGCAGCAGCTGCGGCAGGCCGCGGCGATAGAGCGTCTTCACCTCGCACTGGCTCCGGCGCGCCAGCTCTGCCGCCGTTTCCGCGCAGCGCGCGCGCACCGTGATGCGCAGCGTATAGGCGTCCACCGGCTCGGACGCCGTGCAGGCGATGCCCGCCGCCGCGCATGCATTGAGCACGCGCTCCGGGTGCACGCCGCACACCTCCAGCCGCGCATAGCCGCAAAGGGCCAGGATCCACCGCGTCAAAGCCATCACCTCACGCAAATTCGGCACACGCGATCGTGCCGGAGATCAGCAGCGCCGTGCTGTCCATGGCCACGAGCTGCAGGTTCGTGCCGCGGATGCACACGCGCACCCGCCCGCCGTCGACCACGATGCACTCGTGGCTGTATTCGAGCAGACCGCAGTGGTTTTCCACCAGCGCGCGGCGCCGGCCGGTCACGGTCAGCTTCGGCACGCCGGCCACGGATTCCGCCGGCAGGTCCAGCCGCTCCGCGATCTCGAGCGGAATATCAGACAGCCGCTTCACCGGCTCACCCCCTTCGCTGCAAGCCATTTTATGCGCCCGCAGGCAAGTTTAGGCCGGGACAGGCATACAAATGCACGAGAACCGATTTCGGGAGGGATGCCAGTGGAAGGCAAACGGGGCAATTACATCGCGCTTGCAGTGACGCTCTCGGCGCTCGGCGCGCTGCTGCTGTGCTCGCAGGCGGCGCTCGAGAGTGCGCGCGCGGGGCTGAACCTCTGCGCGCAGATGATCGTGCCGTCGCTGCTGCCGTTTTTTATCCTCTCGTCGCTGCTGCAGCAGCTCGGGCTGCCGGGCATCCTCGGCAGGTGGCTCTCGCCCGTGACGCAAAAGCTCTTCGGCATCGGCGGCGCGGGCGCATCAGCGCTGCTGCTGGGCGTGACGGGCGGATATCCGCTCGGCGCGGATGCCGTGGCCCGGCTGCGGCGCAGCGGCGCGCTCACGCGCGAGCAGGCCGAGCGCGCGCTCGCATTCTGCAACAACTCCGGCCCGGCGTTTCTCGTCGGCGCGGCAGGCGTGGGCGTGTTTCACAGCGCGGGCTACGGGCTGCTGCTCTACGGCGTGCACGTGCTGTCCGCCGTTCTTGTCGGCATGCTATTTGCCCCGCGCAGCGGCGGTCTCCAACCGGAGGAGCGCACACAGATCGCGGCCGTGTCGCTCTCGCAGGCGCTGCCGGAGGCCGTGCGCAGCGCCGTGCGCGCGGTGCTGACGGTCAGCGGCTTTGTGGTCACGTTCAGCGTCATGACTGGGGTGCTCGACGCCTCCGGCCTGCTGCCGGCGCTGGTGGGCACGAGCGCTGCGCGGCTCGGGCTGGAGCTGCACTTTGCCCGCGCGCTGTGCACGGGCGTACTCGAGCTCGGCACCGGCATCGGCGCGATGCAGGGTCTGATGCCGACGCCGGGGAATCTCGCCCTCGCCGCCTTTCTCATCGGCTGGGGCGGCGTGTCCGTGCACTGTCAGACGGCGGCGGTCATCGCCGGGACGGACATCAAAAGCGCCCGACACACGGTCGGGCGCCTGCTGCACGGAGCGATCTCCGCGCTGTGTATGTGGGTTTTGGCAAATCTTCTTTGAGCTCACACGCCGGCAAACGAGAACACGATGCCGACGACGGCGGATGCCGCGATGTACACGATCGGGTGCAGCTTTTTCGTCGGCTTGACGACATTCGTCAGCACCCAGATGACGGCGGCGAGCAGCAGCCCCTTCCAGAAAAACAGATCCGTGAACCGGCCGCTGGCCTGAAAGGCGCTCTCCTGCAGTAGCGAGATGCGCACGACGGAAAAGCCCGCCGCCGCGATCAGCGCAGCGGACGCCGGGCGCAGCCCGTAAAACGCATGGTCGACGAACCGGTTTTCCCGGAACTTTTTCAGGCAGGACGCAATGATGAGGATGCAGATGACCGCCGGCGTGACGAGACCGAGCGTTGCGATGAGCGCGCCGGGAACGCCGCCCGTGATGTAGCCCACATACGTCGCCGTGTTGACGCCGATCGGGCCGGGCGTGGACTCCGACACCGCGACCATGTCCGCGATCTGCTGATAGGTGAACCAGCCCGTGCGGTCGGACATGTCATAGATAAACGGGAGCGTGGCGAGGCCGCCGCCGACAGAAAACAGACCGGTCTTGAAAAACTCCCAGAACAGGCGCAGATAGATCATGCCTTACGCGCCTCCAGTTCCTTGACAACGATGCCGGCGAGCGCGGCCGCGAGCACATACAGCACCGGCGAGATATTCAAAAACACGCTGCCCGCGAACACGAGCAGGAAGATCAGAAACGTCTTCCAGTCCACGACGGATTTTTTCCACAGCTTCACGACGGCGTTGAGGATGAGCACGCACACGCACACGCGGATGCCGGCGAAGGCGTTCTGCACGGCGGGCAGGTGCGCGAAATTCTGAATAAAGGCCGCGATGATCATGATGATGACGAGCGACGGGAACACGACGCCCAGCGTGGCAAAGATGCCGCCCCAGATGCCCGCCTGCTTTTGCCCGACGAACGTGGCGGTGTTGACCGCGATGACGCCCGGCGTGCACTGGCCGATGGCGTACCAGTCCATGACCTCTTCCTCCGTGGCCCAGCGGCGCTTTTCCACGACCTCGCGCTGCAGCGCGGGCAGCATGGCATAGCCGCCGCCGAACGTCGTCACGCCGACGACGGCGAACGCGCCGAAGAGGCCAAAGAGCTGTTTGAGTTTCTCTTTCATAACGTTCCCTCAAAGATCCGGCCCTCCGGCGAAAACTGCCGGAGGGCCGGGGCAAATGGTTTCGGTTCAGCCGCGCAGCGTCTCAGCGAACTGCGCGTAGCGCTGCACGCGCTCGTCGCACTCGGCGCGCGTCGCGCCGACACCAAGGATGTACACCTTGATCTTCGGCTCCGTGCCGGACGGGCGGACGATGAACGAGCAGCCGTCGTCCAGCTCAAAATACAGTACGTTCGAGCCGGAGATGGGCGTTTTGTCCATCTTGCCGAGGCCCATGACGTACACCGAGCCATCCTGATAGTCGCGCATGCGCACGACCTTCGTGCCCGCGATCTCCTGCAGCGGCTCGCGGCGCAGCTGCGCCATGAGCGCGCGCATCTTCTCCAGGCCGTCGAGGCCCGGCATGACGAGGTTGAGCGTGCGCTCCCCGTAGAAGCCGTACTTTTCATACAGCGCGTCGAGCGCCTGCGCGAGTGTCATGCCCTGCTCGAAGTAGTACGCCGCCATCTCCGTGATCATCACGCAGGCGGTCACGGCGTCCTTGTCGCGGACATAGTCGCCCATCATGTAGCCGTAGCTCTCCTCGAAGGCGAGCACGTACTGATACGAGCCGTCGCGCTGGTATTCGGCCAGCTTCTCGGCCATGAACTTAAAGCCCGTGAACGTCTCGTCAAAGTGGATGTCGTTCACATCGCAGATGCGGCGCACCATTTTGGACGTGACGATCGTCGAGATCGCGGCCGCGTTTTCCGGCAGCGTGCCCTTGCGGCGGCGCGCCGTGATGATATAGTCGAGCAGCAGCACGCCCATCTGGTTGCCGGTGATGGTGTGGTACTCCCCGTCCGCGCCGCGGACCATGACGCCGACGCGGTCGGAGTCCGGATCCGTGCCGAGGATGAGGTCGCTGCCGACCTCCTTGGCGAGGTCGACGGCCAGATAGAAGCCCTCCGGATTTTCCGGGTTCGGGCTCTTGACGGTCGGGAACGTGCCGTCGAGCACCATCTGCTCCTTGACGGGGATGACCTGCGTCATACCCAGACGGTGCAGCGCCTCGGGCACGAGGTGCCAGCCCGCGCCGTGGAACGGCGTGTAGACGATCTTGAACCGGTCGGCCACGCGGCGGACAACGTCCGGGTCGATCGGCTGGCGCAGGACGTTGGACAAAAACGCTTCGTCCGTCTCCGCGCCCATGAACTCCACAAGACCCTGACGCACCGCGTCGTCAAAGTCCATGCGCTGGATATCGTTGAAGATGTCCAGCCGCTCCATGTTCCTGGCGATGGCAGCGGCGTGCTGCGGCGGGAGCTGCGCCCCGTCGGACCAGTAGACCTTGTAGCCGTTATATTCTTTCGGGTTGTGGCTGGCCGTGATGTTCAGGCCGGCCGTGGTGCCATAGTGCTTGACGGCAAACGACAGCTCCGGCGTCGGGCGCAGGGCGTCAAAAATGCGCACGTGGATGCCGTTGGCCGCCATGACGGATGCGGCCTCGCGCGCAAAGCGCTCGCTGTTGACGCGGCAGTCAAAGCAGATGGCGATGCCGCGCGCGCATGCGCTCTCGCCCTCGGCCTTGATGACCTCCGCGAACGCCTGCGTGGCGTGGCGGATGACATGGATGTTCATGCGGCGGCAGCCGAGCGCCATCTCGCCGCGCAGGCCGGCCGTGCCGAACTCGAGCGGGGCGAAAAAGCGGCTCTCGATCTCTTTTTTGTCGTCGCGGATGGCGTTGAGTTCTTCCCATTCCGCATTGGAGAGCGCGGGGCTGTCGAGCCAGCGCTGGTATTCTTCCATATAATTACGCATTGTCGTCTCCTTCCGTCAGCGCCTCAGCGCAGCCTTCCTGAAGTGCCTGCGCATCGGCAAGCAGCGTCTCAGGAACCAGAATTTCCACTCCGTAACCGGACATACCTAACATGATCTTGCCAAACTGACCGTCCCCGGGATAGTTTTTCAGGCAGGGGATGCCATAGGCCTCCAGCATATTGACCAGCAGCACGTCGTCCATATCCACGCCCGTGCACTTGGTCAGCAGCGCCGGGGGCACCAGTTCGCCGTCCGCATCGCGCGGCCAGCGCTTGAGCAGATCGCCGGGAAGTGATCTGCCCCACTCTGCTTTCAGCTCTTGCGCCATGTTGTTTCTCCTGTTTCATTTATGATATTGCGTGCCCGCGTTGATCGTGCACGCGCGGTAGATCTGCTCGGCGAGCATGACGCGCGCCAGATGGTGCGGGAATGTCATCGGCGACATGCTCAGCCGCAGCGACGCCTCGCGCTTGAGGCCCTCGTCGAGGCCGAACGACCCGCCGACGAGAAAGCACACCTTCGACGTGCCGCCCGCGGCGTAACCGGCGAGCTGCCGCGCGAGCGCCTCGCTCGAGAGGAGTTTGCCCTCGACGCACATGGCGATCACGGCCGCGCCCTTCGGGATGCGCGCGCGAATGGCCAGCGCCTCTTTTTCCAGCGCGGCGTGGATCTCTTTTTGCGACGGGCGCTCCGGCAGGCGCTGCTCCGGCAGCTCCACCAGGTCAAACCGGCAATAGGCGCCCAGCCGCTTGGCATATTCCGCGAATGCGGAGATATAATAGGTCTCGCGCATCTTTCCGACGCAGACGAGGGCTATCGACAGCATACGCACGCCTTTCCCGCCGTGAGCGCGAGCGTCGTCTCCGCCGGGGCGGCGTACAGCTCCGGCTGCGTGCCGGGCTGAAAGCCCGCCGCCGCGAGCGCGAGTGACACGGTCTCGAGCGCGGCGCGGGGCGTGTTGTTCTCCCGGCTGAGATGGCCGAGGATGAGCTGCTGCGCCCCGTTTTCCGCGAGGTACACCGCCAGCGCCCCGGCACTTTCATTCGACAGATGGCCGTGATCGGATGCGATCCGGCGCTTGAGATAGATCGGGTAAGGCCCGGTGCGCAGCAGCTCCGGGTCGTGGTTGGCCTCAATGACGGCGCAGTCCACGCCGCACAGCGCCGCGCGCACGGCATCCGTCACGGTGCCGAGGTCGGTGCAGAAACCGAAGCGCGCCGACCCGTCGAGCCGGTAGCCGCAGCTCCCGGCCGCGTCATGCGGCGTTGGAAACGGCGTCACGCGCACATCGCCGAGGCAAAACGGCTCGCCCGGCGCGATCTCGTGCAGGCAGTCCATCCGCTCGGGCAGCAATTTTCGCAGCGCAGCGCACACCGCCGGCAGCGCATACACCGCCGTGGGGTCGCGCCGCAGCAAAACGGCCAGGCCCTTAACATGGTCAGAGTGCTCGTGCGTCACGAGTACGCCCGCGAGGTCGGCCGGCGCAACATCCTGCGCAGTGAGTCCCGCGCAGATGCGCCGCGCGGAGATGCCGGCGTCGATCAGAATATGTGTCTCGCCGTCGGACACGAGCGCGCAGTTACCGCTCGACCCGCTGGCAAACAGCGCGATGTTCATTCGGCAGCGACCGCCGCGCACTGCTCGGCCCCGTCGCGCTCGAGCACGATGTCCGCGCCGACGCCGCGCAGCTTGCCGACGAAGTTTTCGTAGCCGCGCTCGATAAAGCGGATGTCCGTGACCACGGTCTCCCCCGTGGCGCACAGGCCCGCAATGACCACGGCGGCGCCGGCGCGCAGGTCGCACGCCCGGACTTCCGCGCCGTGCAGGCCCTCCACGCCGTTGATGATGGCGGTGCAGCCGTCCACCTGCGCGTCCGCGCCCATGCGGCCGAGCTCCTGAATGTACTTGTAGCGATTGTCATACACGCCCTCGGTCACGACGCTCGTGCCGTCGGCCAGACACAGCGCCACGCTGATCTGCGGCTGCATATCCGTCGGGAAGCCGGGGTACGGCTGGGTCTTGACGTTCGTATGGCGCAGGCGGCCGTTGCTGCGCACGAGCACGCTGTCCCCGCCCTCGACGACGGTGACGCCCATCTCGCGCAGCTTGGCGCTGATGCACTCCAGATGGCGCGGGATCACATTCGCCAGGCGCACTTCCCCGCCGGCCGCGGCGCAGGCCGCCATATACGTGCCCGCCTCGATCTGGTCGGGGATGACGCTGTACGTGCCGCCGTGCAGGCGCTCGACGCCCTGAATGCGGATGGAATCCGTGCCGGCGCCGCGAATGTCGGCGCCCATGGAGTTGAGGAAGTTGGCAAGGTCGACGATGTGCGGCTCGCGCGCCGCGTTCTCGATCACGGTGCGGCCGCGCGCAAGCGTCGCCGCGATGATGATGTTCATCGTCGCGCCGACCGAGACCTTATCCAGATATACCTTTGCCCCGCGCAGGCGGCCGTCCGGCGTGTCGGCATAGACAAAGCCGTTTTTCACCTCGACATTCGCGCCCATCGCGGTCATGCCCTTGATGTGCTGGTCGATCGGCCGGACGCCGAAGTTGCAGCCGCCGGGCATGGTCGTCTTAGCCGAGCCGAAGCGGCCGAGCATCGAGCCGATGAAGTAGTACGACGCGCGGATCTTGCGCATCAGGTCATACGGCGGCTCGGTGAAGCGCACCTGGGTGCAGTCGATCTCGACGGCGGAGGGGCTGAGGTATTCCACCCGCGCGCCCAGCCCCTGCAGGATCTTCAGGAGCATATCCACGTCGCTGATCTGGGGCATATTCTCGATCCGGCAGACACCGTCGACCATCAGCGCTGCCGGGATGATCGCCACGGCCGCGTTTTTCGCGCCGCTGATCTCGATCTCCCCGTGCAGGGGTCTGCCGCCATGTATTACATATCTATCCAAACTATTTGACACCTCTCATGCTGCGAAAGCAGAGTGCAGCTCCGCATCTGTGACCGGGCGAATACGCTCCGTGCGTAGCTTGCCCGATTTTTGCGGAACCTAACGATGAATTATAGCATGCTTTTTCCCGAAAAGCAATCACAACCCGCCACTTGCCGCCTCGCCGCGCTCGCGCGCGAGCAAAAGCTGCGTTTTCAGCAGGGCAACTGTCGTTTTTCCGTCGCAAAGTTCACCATCAAGCGCCATCTGCACCAGTTCCTCCAGCGGATGCCGCTCCACGTTCAGAAATTCGCCGGGATCGAGGTGCGCCGCGCCGCGGTGCAGGTCGCGCGCCAGATAGATGTGCAGCACCTCCTCCGAGTAACCGGGCGATGTAAAGTTCGCGCCCAGATACTGCATCCGGCCGGCCGTCAGGCCCGTCTCCTCCGAGAGCTCGCGCGCCGCGGCCAGCTCCGGCGCTTCGCCCGGCTCGAGCTTGCCGGCCGGCACCTCGAGCAGCGTGCGCGAAAACGGATAGCGGTACTGCCGCACGCACCAGACCGTGCCGTCGGGCTCCAGCGGCAGGACCGTCACGCCGCCCGGATGCTCCACGACCTCGCGCTTGGCCGTGCTGCCGTCGGGCAGACGCGCCTCGTCGAGCCGGACGTTGACGATCACGCCGTGGTAGCTCGTGAGGGTCTTGAGCTTTTGTTCGATCAGTTCCATGAAACATCCACTCCTTTTTTCAAATGGAATGATACCATATTCCTGCGCCGATTACCATATATTTTGAGTAGCAAAACACGGGCTCGGACGCTATACTGGATCTAACCGGACGCCTGTCCGGAAACCGACACCAAGGGAGGCATTCCCATGCTGGTAGAAACCGCTGACGCCGCGGCCGTCGCCATGCGCATCACGCGCGCCGAGTGGGCCGCGCTGCGCGAGGCCGACATCCGCGCCGCCGTCGACCATGCGCTCGAGACGCACGGGCTCGCGCCCTGGACAAGTATGAAGATCGAACTGTTCGTTGCCGAAAAGGAGGTGCTGCTCATCGCAAGACCCATTTCCACCCCGCCGCGCCGGTTCCGGTTCCACTCGTTTGCCGACCTGACCGCGGCGCTGGGCTGTTTTCCGGCCGGGCTCGACTCGGACGTGGTGTACATAGACGGCGGCTGGGAGCTGTTTGTGCGCACCGGGGACGAGGCGCTGCCGAACGCGCTCTTCGAGTTCGGCGAGCCGCTGCCGTGTACCGTGGAACTGTACGCACACATCGGCGAACACGGCGACGTGGTCGCCCGCCGTGACGCCGTCGGGACGCTTCAGCGCTATTTCTGCTGATTTCGCTCTTTTCATTTGCCGCCGGATGTGCTAAACTATATCCACGATTTCGCACGAAGGAGGTCCCCGCCATGCCGAGAGCCAAGGGCGTCAAGCAGGTCGCGGCCAACCGCAAGGCCCTGCATGACTATTTCGTGCTCGAGCGGTTCGAGGCCGGTGTGGAGCTCTTCGGCACCGAGGTCAAGTCCATCCGCGCGGGCACGGTCAATCTGAAAGATTCGTTCTGCACCGTGAAAAACGGGGAGCTGTTTGCCTACGGCATCCACATCAGCCCCTACGAGCACGGCAGCATCTACAACCGCGACCCCGACCGGCCGAAGCGCCTGCTCATGCACCGGCGGGAGATCACGAAGCTCTACGCCCGCACGAAGCAGGACGGGCTGACGCTCGTGCCGCTGTCGCTGTATTTCAAGGACAGCCGCGTGAAGGTGGAGCTCGGCCTGTGCAAGGGCAAAAAGCTCTATGACAAGCGCGACGCCGACGCGCAGCGCAGCGCCAAACGCGAGATCGACAGAACGATAAAGGAGAAAAATTACTGATGAGCAATCCGATTGTCACCATTGAAATGGAAGACGGCGGCATCATCCGCGCCGAGCTCTATCCGGAGATCGCGCCGAACACCGTCCGCAACTTTATCAGTCTCGTCAAGAAGGGCTTTTACGACGGCGTGATCTTCCACCGCGTCATCCCCGGCTTCATGATCCAGGGCGGCGACCCGACCGGCACCGGCATGGGCGGCCCGGGCTACAGCATCGAGGGCGAGTTCACGAGCAATGGCTTCCAAAACGACCTCAAGCACACCCGCGGCGTGCTGTCCATGGCCCGCGCCATGGATCCGAACTCCGCCGGCAGCCAGTTTTTCATCATGCACATGGACGCCCCGCACCTCGACAAGCAGTATGCCGCGTTCGGCAAAGTGACCGAGGGCATGGACGTGGTCGACGCCATCGCGCGCACCCCGCGCAGCATGTTCAACGACAAGCCCACCCACGAACAGAAGATGAAGACCGTCACGGTCGAGACCTTCGGCGTCGAGTATCCGGAGCCGGAGACCTGCTGAGGGAACAAATCATCGGCAGTTTCGTCTGATCTTTCAGAATGCGTTCCTGCCTGCGCCGCGAGAGCGGCGCAGGCGGCCGACGCGCCCGACATCATGGGGATGTACCGGTTTCGACGGGGGTGTGGAGGCAGGAATAGCGGGCGGCGGCGCCTGACCGCCATAAAACGGGCACCTTATAAATTAAAGAACAACAACGAAACTGTTCTTCTCGCTGCTTAAATAGCGAGCGTTCCCGCCGGGAGGACCACGGCCCGGCAGCGGAGCGTCGATGAGTGGTGAACGTGCGCACGCTAAGCTTTGCGCGTGCCATGCATCATGAAGCTACCGGACTGACAGGCTTGCCGGTTTGCCTGTCCTGAAGGGAACAGGGGCGTACAGCGTCCCGAAAAAACCCGCTGCGCCCGGAGAAGTTCCTGTCAAAGCGCTTTCGGACGAGGGTTCAACTCCCTCCATCTCCACCAAAAAAAGGACTTGCTTTTCAGCAGGTCCTTTTTCCATGAAATTCATTTCTGCGCAACGCGCAAAATATCTTCGGCCGGAAATATTTGCGCCGCAAATGGGAAAAGCGCCGGATGCTTCGCACAGCGCGCCGAATGCGCTGTTTTTCTGCACGCCGGTGCATTTTTCGCGCAGAACATACAAACATCCGGCCCTATGCGACAGCGCGAACGTCCCAAGAATTAAGACTAATTAAGATGCCGCCGTATGCTTTTCTTGCTATAATATTGGCCGCAGAACAAAAAACGCCATCAGGAGAACAGAGCAAATGACAAGCGTAAGAAGATGGGCAATCGAAAATCGTACAAACGGCATGCCGGCCGCGCAGAAAGCGCCCGTCCGGTCCGTGCCGGTCGTATCCTTTTCTCCGGCAAGGACGGCAAAACAGCCTCATTGCCCGCAAAAGAGCGCCCCGGATGCTCTGTGCCAGATCATGCGGAACGTAAAACGAACAGCAGGCAGGCGCATGCGCCTGCAGGAGGGATACTGAAATGGAGCTTTCTTCGTTGTTCCTCGCGGGAAAAGGGAGCGCCCTGACCTCCTTCTTCTCGACGGCATTTCTCGTCGTGTTCCTGCCGTTTTGTCTCGTGGTGTACAGTCTCATGCCGCGGCGCGGGAAAAAATACTTCCTGCTCGCCGCCGACTGCGCCTTTTTCTGGCTGATCAGCGGCAAGCTGCTCGTATACCTGCTTCTGACGGCGCTTTCGATGCACTACTTCGGACTGTGGCTGGACAAAATACAGTCGGAGACGAAGCTTCTGCTCGCGCAGACAGAAAAAGCCGAGCGCAAGACCGTGCGCAAGCGGCAGCAGGCCGTGCAGCACCGGATCCTTTTGCTGGCCGTCATTTTGCACATCGGCGTCCTGTTCGCACTCAAATATTCCGGCTTCGCCGCGACGAATGTCAACACGCTCCTGGCGCACCTGCACATTCCCGTGCAGCTGGCGATCCCGAAGTATGTGATGCCGATCGGTATCTCCTTTTTCACGCTGCAGGCGCTGTCCTACATCGTGGACGTGCAGCGCGGCGTCACAAAAGCGGACACGAATCTGCTGCGCCTGACGCTGTTCATCAGCTTCTTCCCGCAGATCGTGGAAGGGCCGATCTGCCGCTACGACCAGACCGCGCAGCAGCTCTGGGACGCAAAGCCAATCACCTACGAGAACCTGACGCTCGGTCTGCAGCGCATTGCCTACGGCATGATGAAAAAGGTCATCATCGCCGACCGGCTCAACCCGCTCGTGAGAAATGTCTTTAATAACTACACCGACTTTGACGGCGGCGTGATCGCACTGGCTGCCGTGTGCTACACTGTGCAGCTGTACATGGACTTTTCGGGCTCGATGGACGCCGTCACCGGCACGGCGCAGATCCTCGGCGTCACAATGCCGGAAAACTTCCGACAACCGTTTTTCTCCAAGACGATCTCGGAATTCTGGAAGCGCTGGCACATCACGCTCGGCACATGGTTCAAGGACTATGTATTCTACCCGGTCGTCACGCTCAAGCCGCTGGAAAAGCTCACTTCCGCCGCCCGCAAACGCCTCGGCAACCACTACGGTCCGCTGCTGGCGAGCGCCGTCGCGCTCTTTTGCGTGTGGTTCTGCAACGGTCTCTGGCACGGTGCCGCGTGGAGCTATCTCTTTTTCGGCATGTACCACTTCGTGCTGATCCTCGGCGGCAACATCATCGCCCCGCCGGTGCGGGCCGTCAACGCGCGGCTGCACATCCGCGCCGAGAGCTTCCCGTACCGTCTGCTGCAGATGCTGCGCACGACGGTGCTGGTCATCATCGGCGAGCTGTTTTTCCGTGCAAACGGCCTGCGTGCAGGTATGCAGATGTTCCGCACCATGGTCACCGGATTTGCATTTCCCGTCTTTGACGATGCGCTCTTCAAGGCGCTCGGTATTGACAAGTTTGACCTCATGATCGTTGCTGTGACACTGCTGATCGTGTTCGTCGTGAGCGTGATCAACGAAAAAGGCAAGTCCGTGCGCGCGCTGCTGGCACAGCGCCCTGCTGCAGTACGCTGGACGGTCTTCTACGCGCTCATTTTGTTCATCATCGTTTTCGGAGCATACGGAAAGGGCTACATTCCCGTCGACCCCATGTATGCGAACTTTTAGGAGGCACGCATGTCCCGTTTTCTCAAACATACGCTCAGATGCGTCGTTTTTCTCGCCGTGCTGGCACTTTTGCTGACCGGTGTGTCGCAGCTGGTGCGGCCAAAAAACAACACCCGCAGCGACGGCATCCATGACCCCGCGGCCAACGGCATTCTCGGAGAACCGGACAACACGATCGACCTGCTCATCCTCGGTGACAGCGAGAGCTATTCCGCCTTCATCCCGATGCAGCTGTGGCAGCAATACGGTTACACGGCCTACTGCTGCGGCACATCCAGACAGACACTGTACTATTCGGAAGCGTTCTTGCACAAAGCCTTCCAAAAGCAGTCGCCCAAGCTTGTGATCCTGGAGACCGATGTGATCTTCATCGATTTTTCGTACGGCAGTATGCTGCTGCAGGAGGCCGGCGACCTCTTCCCTGTGTTTTCCTACCACGACCGGTGGAAATCTCTGAAGGCAAATGACTGGCGCATGACCGTCAATTACACCCACACCGAAAATGCCAAAGGGTATCAGCTGCGCTGCAACGCCACTCCGGCGGACGCCAGCAATTATATGACGCCATCGGATGCCTACGCTCCCATCCCGAAGCGAAACCGCGCCTATGTTGAGCGCATCAAGGCCTTCTGTGACGAAAACGGCGCGCAGCTGATGCTCGTCAGCACGCCCAGCACAGTCAACTGGAACATGGCGCGCCACAACAGCACGCAGGCGCTCGCAGATAAGCTGCAGATCCCGTTCATCGACTTCAACACCATGTCCGACCAGGTGTCGATCAACTGGAGCACGGATACCCGTGACCAGGGGGATCACCTGAATTATTTTGGCGCAAAAAAAGTAACGGCTGCGCTCGGCGATTATCTGTCTGACAACAGCCTGCTGCCAAGCCACAAGGACGATCCGGAGTATTCCGATTGGGACACACAGGCCGATGCGTTTAACCAGGCGATCACTGCCGAACTCGCAAAATCATAATTGCAGCACAGCATTTCCATGTGCCGGAGCAGGCCAAGCATCGCCTGCTCCGGCTTTTGCGTTTCAAAATCAAATCGCAGGAGCACGCCGAAAGCCCCATCGTGTTTCCGGGCGAAAACGGCGAGCGGCAGTACCGCTCTCCCAAAGCGCTCCACAGCGAGTTTCTCCGTTTTCCGTCAGCGTCGAGGATGCGGGCAATATCAGCGCCGGCCTGTAAGCGACGGGTTCATGCGCGCTTTTGCAGCATCGCAGCTCTACCTCGACGCCGCGTTTTTCGCTGAGCCGGGGCTCATCGGCGTGCACCCGAACGACAACACGGCCACCGTGTGGCTGCGCGCGGACGATCTCGCGGCCCTGATCCGGGAGCACGGAAACCCGGTGCATATTGCGGAGCTGTGAGCGCGGCCACACGCATAGAAAAAAGCAAGGCTTCCCGAATTCGGGAAGCCTTGCTTTTATCTATTTCTCTTTTTTGCAGTCACAGTTTCTGCCGCACTGCGCGCAGTTACCGGTGCAGCCGCTGCCGCAGCAGCCGCCCTTTTTCATGGCGCGGCGCCAGACGCGCCACGCGATGACGGCGCACACGGCCACGATGGCCAGCAGGAGATAATCGATCAGCCGCATCACACCAGCCCCGCGATCGCATACGCGGCAAACGCCACGACCCATGCCACTGAGCACTGCAGAACCACGACGCCGACCGTCTTGAGCCGGGAATCCAACTCGCGGCGGATGGTGGCGATGGCGGCCACACACGGCGTATACAGCAGCGTGAACACGAGAAAGCTGATGGCGGAGCGCGTGGTGAGCAGCGACGAAATGGCCGCGCCGCCGAGCAGCACCTGCAGCGTGCTGACGACGGATTCCTTGGCGATAAAGCCGGAGATGAGCGCCGTGGCGCACCGCCAGTCGCCAAAGCCGAGCGGCCGGAAGACGGGCGCGATGAACTGCCCGATGAGCGCGAGCAGGCTGTTGGCACTGTCGGCCACGACGTTCAGGCGCGTGTCAAAGCTCTGGAGGAACCAAATGATGATCGTCGCGAGGAAAATGACCGTGAACGCGCGCTGGAGGAAATCCTTCGCCTTCTCCCAGAGCAGCAGCGCCACGCTCTTGAGTCCGGGCATGCGGTAATTCGGCAGCTCCATGACAAACGGCACGGGCTTGCCGCGGAAGGCCGTCTTGTTCATGATGAGCGCCGCGAGGATGCCGATGAGGATGCCGAGGACATACAGGCCCAGCATGACGAGCGCACGGTAGCGTGGGAAAAACGCCGCGGTGAAAAAGGCGTAGATCGAGATCTTCGCCGAGCAGCTCATATACGGCGTGAGCAGGATGGTCATCTTCCGGTCGCGGTCGGACGAGACGGTGCGCGTGGCCATGATGGCCGGCACCGAGCAGCCGAAGCCGATGAGCATCGGCACGATGCTGCGCCCTGACAGGCCGATCTTGCGCAGGGGCTTATCCATGACGAAGGCGACGCGGGCCATATAGCCGGTGTCCTCCAGAATGGACAGGAAGAAAAACAGCGTCACGATGATCGGCAGGAACACGAGCACGCTGCCGACGCCGGCGAACACGCCGTCGATGATGAGGCTATGTACCACGGGGTTGATGCCGTAGGCCGTGAGCGCGGCGTCCACGACGCCGGTCAGCGCGTCGATGCCGAGCTGCAGCAGGTCGGACAGCCACTGGCCGATGACGTTGAACGTGAGATAAAACGTGAGGAACATCACGACGAGAAACATCGGCAGGGCGGTATATTTGCCTGTGAGGATGCGGTCGATTTTCATGGAGCGCGCGTGCTCCTTGCTCTCGTGGCACTTGACCACGGAAGCAGCCACGACGCCCTCGATGAACGTATAGCGCATGTCCGCGAGCGCCGCGTTGCGGTCGAGCCCGGTCTCGTTTTCCATCTGCACGATGCAGTGCTCAAGCAGCTCCCGCTCGTTTTCGTCGAGCGCGAGCGACTGCGCGAGATCGTCCCCGCCCTCGATGAGCTTGGCCGCGCAGAAACGCGCCGGCACGCCAATACGGTCGGCATGGTCGGCGATCAGGTGCACGACCGCGTGGATGCAGCGGTGCACGGCCGAATCATCCGCACAGAAGTCCGTCACCTTCGGCAGCGTCTGGCTGCGCGCGACGGTCAGCGCCTGATCCACGAGCTCAGACACGCCCTCCCCCTTCGCCGCCGAGATTGGCACGATGGGGATGCCCAGCGCCTGGCTCATCTTCTGCACGTCGATGGCGCCGCCGTTGGCGTGCACCTCGTCCATCATGTTCAGTGCCAGCACCATCGGCACGCGCAGCTCGAGCAGCTGCAGCGTCAGGTACAGGTTGCGCTCGATGTTCGTGGCGTCCACGATGTTGATGATGCCGTCCGGCTTCTGATTGATGATAAAATCGCGCGAGACGATCTCCTCCTGCGTATACGGACGCAGGGAGTAGATGCCCGGCAGGTCGACGACGGAGCAGCCCTTCTCGTCGCGCATCTCGCCCATCTTCTGGTCGACGGTCACGCCCGGAAAGTTGCCCACGTGCTGATTGGAACCGGTGAGGGCGTTGAACAGCGTCGTCTTGCCGCAGTTCTGGTTGCCGACAAGTGCAAAGATCATGCCGACACCCCCTCGACCTCGATCTTCTTCGCTTCTTCTACGCGCAGCGTCAATTCATAGCCGCGCACGCGGATCTCGATGGGGTCGCCCATCGGCGCCACCTTCTGCAAAGTGACGCGCGTCCGGGGTGTCAGCCCCATGTCCAACAGCCGGCATCGCAGCGCGCCGTCCCCACCGACCGCCGTGATGACTGCTGAGGAACCGATCTTCAATTCATTTAATGTCATTGCCATTGCCTTTCTGTCAAAATTCATTTCCCTAGTGAAAAAGACTAGCATGGCGGGCGCGATTTTGTCAAGAGTCTGGCAGGGATTTCCGCGATTTCTGCCGAACGGCGGCGAAAAAACATCCCGGAGCGGAAAAACCGCTCCGGGATGCCGGACTGCCGGTACTGTTGCAGCGGCCGTCAGGGCTCGGGCGCCGGCTGGACAACGTTCAAAATGTAGCGCATCATGATCGTCGCAAACTGCGCGCGTGTGGTCACGCCCTGCGAATCGAGAAGCGTCCGGCCGCCGATGGCATTGCCGGAGATCAGCCGCTCGCCCACCGCCCAGGTCATGGGCGCAAGCGCAAAAGCGGACACGCTGCCCGCGTCCGCAAACGCCGACAGGTCGCCGCAGGCATCCAGATCACAGCCCTTGAAGCGGGCGTACCGATACAGGATGGCCGCCGTCTGCTCGCGGGTCGCCAGACCGTTGGGATCAAACCGGCCGCCGCCGACACCGTTCACGATGCCGCTGCCCGCCGCCCAGCCGATCGCCCCGGCATACCAGGCGCCGCTGCGCACATCGGTGAAGGCACTTTCCGCCGCGGCGGCGGGCTCGCCCTCGAGCCGATAGAGGATCATGACGATCATGGCGCGGGTGAGCCGTGCGCTCGGTTCAAAGGTCGTGTCGGACGTGCCGGCAAAGAGCTTGTGCGCCACGGTGAAGTCAATGGCGTTGTGCGCCCAGTTGCCCGCGGGCGGCATATCGGTGAATCTGCTGCCCGGACAGGCTTTGCCGCCGGGGCACGGAGCGGACACCGGGTCTCTTGCCCAGCAGACGGTGCAGACCCCGTTGACATAGCGGTGCGCGGCGGGGATGGTCTCCTGCTCCGTCAGCACCTCGCCGCAGAGGGCGCACCGGCTGCCCTCGGTCAGGCCCGGCGTGGTGCAGGTGGCCGCCACGGCCGGGAGCGCCTCGGGCGCGTGGGCTCTGGCCGGGATAGTCTCGGTCATCGTCTCGCCGGCATCGCTGGTGTAAACGCGCGTGCCGGTGGATGTGCAGGTCGGCTCCCGCGTGACGACGCCGGCGTCCCACGTGTGGGCATAGGCGGCGCGCATTTGCGCGATGCGCGCGGTGAGCCAGGCGTCCATGTCCGCCACGGTATCGGCATACGTCGTGCCGGCCGGCCAGGCACGATCACCGGCGCGGATAAGCGGCCACAGCCGGTCATTCATGGCGGCGCTGGCCGACAGGTGTGCGCCGCCGGTCATGACCCTGCCGCCGTCCCCCACAAGCCGCTGCGCCTGCGCGAGGAACGTATCGTGACAGTAATTGCCGACGGCCGCGCGGAAGCCTGGGATCTGCAGGAGCGCGGACACGAGGTAGCGCCCGCCGTCAAAGTCATCGTCCGCGCCGATATCGCCGCAGGCCAGCTCCATATCCGAAACAGGGCCTGCGTACAGCAGACCGCCGGCATCCTTATAAAAGGACAGTGAGACGCCGACCGCACACGCATCGGCGGCCAGACGCTGCAGCAGGTAAACCTGCACGAGCGAGGTCAGGTCGCAGTATTCATAATAGTACTTACCGGTCTCGGCATTGTAGCCGGTGTAGTTCCCGGCGGCATCCTGCGCGTAGACCGCATCCTCAAAGGCCTGATAATACTCGCTGATGTAGGCCATGGCGTCCCGGCCGCACCACGCGGGACTCTGGACATTCATGGCGCAGCCGCGCGCGGTCACAAAGCCGTTGGCCGCGTCCTGCTTTGCCTTGGCGGTGTCGCTACGCGCGAGCAGGTAGCCGCCGGTGATGTCGGCGGGCTCGGTCAGCCCGGCCGTGTACCGGTAGGTCCGGCCGTACCGGTTCTCGGCCGCGGCCGTGGTCATATCGCTGCCGTAGTCCGCATTGACGGCCGCGTAGGCGGTCTCCATGCCGGTGATGTCCACACCAGTACTGCCGACGGCGTTCGTCTCGCTGACAAGATAAGTGCCGCGGTAGACGCCGTCATAGTACAGATCCACCCAGTCGGCCGCGGGTGTGTACGGCATGCCCAGCGACACGGCAAGCTCCCGGAAGAGCTTGTCGTGCAAAAGCGTTGCGTCGTCACAGCAGGCCAGCAGCGTCCAGCGCTCAGCCGCTTCCCCGCAGGCGGCGAGATCACACGCCTGGTCGAGCCGGAGCTGATACGACCGCTTCCCGGCGGCCGCAGGGTCGGTCCTGCCGCACGCACGGAGCTGCGTGCGCACACCGTCACAGACGGCATTGCCGTCCCGGTCGGCCAGCAGCAGCTGCGCCGCGGCGTTGGCATCGCCGGCATCCACAAAGGCTCGGCCCTGTGCGGACGGATCTTCGCTCGTGATGTAAAGCGCGCTGAGATTCTCGGACTGCGCCACGCACAGCGTGCCGGCCGCCTCGCCGTTGATGCGGACGGTGAGCGTGTAAAGGCCGTCGTCCGCGGCGGCAAGCTCTGTGATGTTGACGGTCTCGCCGAGCGGTTCTATGCCCTTGCTGCCCTGCAGCTCCACGGTCGGGTTCGTGCAGTTTTGCGTGTGCACCGTCACGGCGAGGCGGCTCAGATCCGCGCTCGCGGGCAAAAACAGATACTGCGCCGCGTCCATGCTCAGGCCGGTCACGGTACGCCCATCCACCTGCGCGTCGATCGTGCCGAGCAGTTCGGACGGTGCAAACGCGCCTTCTGGCAGCGTCGTCACCGTGACCGTGTTGGAGTAGTACGGCGAGAAATACCACCTGCCGTCCACCTGCGTGCAGCCGGCCAGGCGGAACGTGTACGCCGTTGCCGGCGCGAGACCCGTGACGATGCAGACGGGCTTTGCGGTCAGGGGCAGAGCGGTCCAGGTGCTGCCGCCGTCGGCGCTCATCTCGACGCGGTAGTTTTCCGCACCAGCGGCCGCCGTCCAGTCGAGACGGACCTGCTTCTGGCCGATCTCGGCCGCAGCCGCGTCCCGGACACCGCCGGGCAGGATCTCATACTGCGCGGACACCGTGCCGTAGAAGTCGCGCATGCCCCGGATCGAGACGGTGCCGAGACCGACGCGCGTGTTGTTCGTATAGGAGATGCAGCCATCGACGTCCGCTTCGTCGGTCCTGACCGTCAGCTGCCTGCCCTGATACGTGACCGCAACGGCGCAGACGGCATCTTTGCCGTTATAGACCGCGGGCGCGGTCTTGACCTGCGCATCGGCAATATTCTTTCCCTGCGTGCCGCACTTCGTGCAGACATGATCAGCATCCCAGCTGTGGCCCGCATAGCGGAGCACCGCGCTGCGGCAGGTCTCGCCGCAGGTCCTGCAGGTGGTGATGGCATAGCCGTTCGTGGTGCAGGTGCGGGTGTCGACCGTCTCCGTGTCGTGAACGATGCCGTCATCGTCGAAGTGATACGTCCCGCCGTCGAGCTGCTGCCAGCCGGTGACATGCTCGCCGGACAGGAAATACATCCGGTCGGCCGTGCCCTCGACCGTCAGCCAGCCGGTGTACTGCGCGGCCCGGATGTCGACTGTCTCCCCGCAGACCGCGCACACGGACTTTCCGCCGCGGCAGGTCGTCAGCGTGTGGCCGTGCGCGCAGCCGCCGCTCCCCGCCGCGTCCGCAGCCAGCGCCTGCGGGCAGATCAGCGCCGACACCAGTGCGGCTGCCAGCAGAAAGGCCCGGACCCTGTCCGCAAAATGGGATCTATGCATGTTTTTCCCCCCTCCGTTGCTTTTTTGCCGTTGAAAACGACAGAAAAGAGCAACCGTTTCCCTGATTTCGCCTGTTGTTTGATGTTGTGCTGCGATTCATGACCGAAACTTCGATAGAAAAATATAATATTTTGTCATTTTATCATGAATTTTCACGAATCGCAAGATTGCTTTCGGCAAAAGCGCCGAATATTTGCACATCTTTCCCCAACTCAGGAAAAACCTGACTGGGCGCACGAAACATTTGACACACACACCGGCCGCTCCTATAATCGAACCGGGCATCGGATTCGGATGCCGTTTTGATGCCAAACGGATGTAATTTTGACTCGAAGGAGGCGGTGGCATGATCCAGATCCTGATCGTGGACGATGAAAAGCCGATCTGCGACCTGATCCAGATGAGCCTGACCCGCGCGGGCTATCACTGCACGTGCGTCTATGACGGGCTGGCCGCGGCGGACATTCTGGAACGCAACGTATTTGATCTCATTTTGCTCGATGTGATGCTGCCGAACGCCGACGGCTTCGAGCTGATGGAGTATATCCGCCCGCTGGGCATCCCGGTCATCTTTCTGACCGCGCGCGGCTCAGTCGACGACCGGGTGCGCGGCCTGCGCATGGGCGCGGAGGACTATATCGTCAAGCCCTTTGAGGTCGTGGAGCTGCTCGCGCGCGTGGACGTCGTGCTGCGGCGCTACAACAAGACCGACGCCGTGATCGAGATCGGCGGGCTGCGCATCGACACGCGCGCCATGCAGGTCTGGCGCGGCACGGAGGAGATCAGCCTGACGCACAAGGAATATGACCTGCTGCTGTTTTTCGCGCGCAACCCCGGCACCGCGCTCTACCGCGAGACGATCTACGAGCACGTCTGGGGCGGCGAATACAGCTACGGCAGCAAGACCGTGGATCTGCACATCCAGCGGCTGCGCAAAAAGGTCGGCTGGGAAAACCGGCTGTTGGCCGTGAACAAGGTCGGCTACCGGCTGGAGGTATGAGCGGATGAAATTTCGCGCAAAGCTCACCATCGCCATGGTGCTGCTGCTGTCGCTGACCTACGGCATCGGCGGCAGCCTGATGATCGCGCAGTCGTTTTCCTCCTCCATCGACCGCGAGCGCGACGCCGCCGTGCAGACCTACCGCATGGTCGTGGACGTGCTGGATCTGCTCGGCGACAACGCCTCGCCCGGCACGGCGGCCAACACCGTCGCGCTCGTGCTGCACAAGCTCGGCAGCGGCGGGTCGAGCACGGCAGCGCGCATCCGATTCGGCGCACAGATGACCACAATGGGCGACACTGCGCTGCTCGACGAAGCACCCGAGCCTCCGGCCGGCAGCGGCGTGACCAGCATCGTGCACACCGGCAACGGCCGGCACTACCTCATGCTCGGCGCCACGGCCGACGGCACGACCGTCCAGCTCGCGTTCGACGTGACGGAGGCCTACACCGTGCGCCAGACGCAGCAGCGTGCCTACCACACGACGTTCGTGATCCTCATCGCCATCGGCGCGGCCGTGTCGTGGCTCACGTCCTATCTGCTGACGCGCCCGCTCGGCACGCTTTCCCGCGCATCGCGGGAATTGGCGAGGGGCAATCTCAGCTACCGGGCGCCCGTGCGCTCACACGACGAGGTGGGGCAGCTGGCATCCGACTTCAACCGCATGGCCGGGCAGCTCGAGCAGAACGTCAAGCGCATTCAGGAGAGCATGGCGCTGCAGGAGCGGTTCATGGCCGACTTCTCGCACGAGATGAAAACGCCCATGACCTCCATCATCGGCTATGCAGACCTTTTGCGCAGCCAGGTGCTCACCCCGGACGAGCAGATGGACGCGGCAAACTACATCTTCTCCGAGGGCAAGCGGCTCGAGGCACTGGGGCTGAAGCTGCTGGACATGCTCTCGCTCGACCAGTCAAAGCTCCAGCTCGTGCCCGCGCATCCTGCCGATCTCGTGGCGGGGCTGCTCGAGCACCTCAAGCGCCTGTACGCACAAAAAGGCATTGCCCTGCAGTACCGCACCGAGGAGGGCGCGTGCTTTTTAGAGCCGGACCTGTTCAAGACCTTGCTCGTAAACCTCATGGACAACGCCCGCAAGGCGCTCGACAGCGGCGGCAACATCTATGTCTGGCAGGAGATGCTGCCCGACGGCTGCCGCGTGCGTGTGCTCGATAACGGCCGCGGCATCCCGCCGGAGGCGCTCACGCACCTGACGGAGGCGTTTTACCGCGTGGACAAGTCGCGCTCGCGCGCACAGGGCGGCGCGGGCCTTGGTCTGTCGCTGTGCAACGAGATCGTGCAGCTGCACGGCGGCACGATGCAGTTTGAGAGCCGTGTCGGCAACGGCACGGTCGTGACCGTGGAGCTGAAAGGAGGCCGCGTATGAAGCCGTGGATGCGCACCGCCGTGGCCGTCGTGCTCGTGCTGGCGATCGCGGCGGGCGGCTTTTTTCTGCCGAACCTCGTGGCCGTGCGGCTCGACCGCACAGATCAGGACACGGCGTTTTCCCTCAGCGCCGGCGACGAGCAAGGTCCGGCCACCGTTCTGCGCCGGAAGCTGACCGACGGCATGCAGAACCTGTTTTACGGCACAGAAGAGCCCGTCGAGCTCGATGAGAGCGCCGCGGTGCACACACTGGCCGAGATGACGCAGTACGCGCAGGACCTGCTGGGCGCGCTGGAAAAGGACAGTGCGCTGTTCGGCGGCGGCTTTTCCGTGGAGGAGGACGCGACCGTCCAGTACGCGAGCTACGGCAACGGCTTCGTCCTCTGGGGCATCGCGCTGAGCAATCCGCGCGGCGATACGGCGTCCTTCCTGCTCGATGATGCGACCGGCTGCGTGCTGGCGCTCAGTTATACGTTTTCGGACAGCTATGCCTTCCAGATCCGGCAGAACGACCTGTGGGATTACCTGCTGCGCGTGTTTGAAACCCGCGTCGGCGCCACGGTCGCGGCCGCGCTCGGCGTGCCGTACGACGAGGTGCAGATCCCGATGCCGGAAGCGGCGAAAAAAATGCTCGGTCTGCGCACAAGCGGTGGAAACACCGTTCCCCTGCAGCTGCTCAACGCCGGAAACGAGGGCAGTTACAACGACGGCATGGACAGCAGCATCACCGACTACCTGCAGTTTTATGACCCGGACGCCGACACGGCCTTTTCCCTGCCGGCGTGGCGCGTGGAAAATACTTTGTATTTCAACGCACAATGATGCCGTTTGGATGCCAAAGCGTTGCCGGACGGATCACAGTCTCCGCTAAGATGGGGCCATACCCGCTTCGCGGAGACTTTTTTCGTCAGGAGATGCCCATTATGCAGACAAACGATCTTCCACGCATCGGCGTGCTCGGCGCAGACCCGGCCGCCGTCACACAGTTCCTGCGCCGCGTGCAGGCGCTGGGCGCAGACCCCGCCGCCCTGCTGCCGCTGAGCCCGGCGGCCGTGCCCGACTGCGAACCGTATCTGTGCGGGACGTCCACGCAGTCGCCCCTGCCGAAGCTGCGCGCGGCGGCGGAGGTGCTGGCCGCCTCCGGCTGCACGGTCATCGCCGCGCCGGACAGCGCGGGCGTTTTCTGCGAGGAGATCACGGCGGCCGTCGGCATCCCGACACTCGGCGTCTCCGGGCCGGCGCTGCAGCAGCTCGTCGGCAAGCTGCGGCAGCGCGCGAGCGTGCTGTGCACACCCGGCGTGCGCGCCGCCAACGGCTACGGCATCGCCGCGCGGCGCTACGGACTCTACTGCAGCTATCCCGACGCGCCCGTGCAGGCGCTGCTCGGCTGCGTGCAGCCGGAGAAGGCGTGCAGCGAGCAGGTGCTGCGCTCGATCATCGAGCTGGAGCTGGCCCGCGGCAACGACAGCGTCGTGCTCGACAGCGCGCAGCTGTGCGCCGCGTTCGCGCACTTCGGCCTCGCCGCGCGCTACCCGCAGGCGGCCGACGGCATGGAGCTGCTGGCGCAGGCCGCGCTGCTGCACACTGCGGCGGCAGCCGACGCCCGCCGCGCATAAGACAGGAAAGCGGCTGCGCGCCCCGAACGGGGCGCGCAGCCGCTGTTTATCCGATCGTAAATATCTCTTGCGTATCGATGTGCCCGTCGTGATCCGTACCCGGCGGATTGTCGGGCATGTCATAGACATACGTCAGCCGCCCGCCGTCGAGCGTCAGGGACGTGACGGCATACGTATCGGTGTAGCTGACGGAAAACGCCCCGTCGCGCCAGGCGACGCGCGTGCGCGTGACGGTGTCCGCACCGTCCGCGAACCGCAGCGTGTGGCACAGCAGCCCGCCGTCGCGGCAGACCTCGTAGAGCGCGGCCTCGGCCGTCTGCCCCGCCGCGCGCGCATCCCAGAACGCCGTCACCGTCTCCGGGTGCGTGACCGGGTCGGCCGCGTCCACGTGCACGGCCGTGAGTCCTGCGTCCGAGAGCTGCGCCACCGCCTGCGCGATCTGCGCGTCCGTGAGATCGACGCCCGCACGCGTGCCGTCGCCGACCGCCTGCACCATGGACTGATACCGCTGCGCCGCCGCAACGGCGGGGTCGATCGCCGGTTCGGCCTGCGCCGCCGTCTTTTGCCCGCAGGCCGTCAGCAGCGCAGCCAGGCACAGCAGAAGCCACAACATGCGTTTCACGCGCATCCCTCCCATTCATTCTGCAAACAGTGTACACGAAAAAATTCGGCATTGCAAATTTCGCCGCATCTGCTATACTGTCGGAGATGGATGCCGTAAGACGCTGCCGGGAGAGCGCTGCGGCCGCCGAAGGAGTGACACTCTCAGGCAAAAGGACCGGCGGCTGACGGAGCTCTGGAGAGACGATTCCGCACCGAAGAAGCAAGGCCGCGCGGCCAATCTTTCAGGTAAAAGGACAGAGTACACACCTGCACCACGGCAGGGGTGTACTCTTTTTTTGGAGGTCATGACGATGGAAACCTTCCTCTTTCTGCTCGAGCTGGCCGGGACGGTCGCGTTCGCCGTCAGCGGCGCGGTGCTCGGCATCGAAAAGCATATGGACATTTTCGGCGTGGGGCTGCTGGGCATCACGACGGCCGTCGGCGGCGGCATTCTGCGCGATCTCGTCGTGGGGCTGACGCCGCCGCGCGCATTTCAGGACCCGATCTATCTGCTCGTCGCGCTCGGTGTGTCGGTCGTGCTGTTTTTCCCGTTCGTGCGCCGGATCATCGGCCGCAGCAAGCGTGTGTTCGACGCGCTCATGCTCATCATGGACGCGGCCGGGCTCGGCATCTTCACAATCACGGGCATGAACACCGCCACCACGCTCGCCGGGTGCACCGACCCGCTGCTGCTGGTGTTTGTCGGCCTGCTGACCGGCACGGGCGGCGGCGTGCTGCGCGATATCCTCGCCGGGGATATGCCCTACATCCTGCGCAAGCACATCTACGCCAGCGCGTCCATCGCGGGCGGCATTCTCTATCTGCTGCTGCAGCAGGTCTGGCAGGGAGCGGGCGCGATCTTGACCAGCGTGGTCGTCGTCATCGTCATCCGCTGCGCCGCGGCGCACTTTGAGTGGGACCTGCCGCGCGCAAAAACCGTGTGGAAAAGCGACGAGTGATGTGCTAGGATAAAGAAAAGAGTTCGCAAGACCGGAGGTCATGACCATGGCAAACACCCCAGCGCGCGTATGTCCGCTCGCAAAAAAGTGCGGCGGCTGCCAGCTGCAGAACCTGTCATATGACGAGCAGCTGCATCTCAAACAGGCGACGGCCATCCGCCTGCTCGGCCGCTTCGGCCACGTGGAGGAGATCATCGGCATGAAAGATCCCTACCACTACCGCAACAAGGTGCAGGCCGCTTTCGGCGTCAACCGGCAGGGGCAGATCATCTCGGGCGTGTACCAGTCGGCCTCGCACCGGATCGTGCCGGTCAGCGACTGCATGATCGAGGACACGGTCGCAGACCAGATCATTGTCACGATCCGCGGCCTGCTCAAGAGCTTCAAGATCCGTCCCTATGACGAGGACACCGGCCGCGGCACGCTGCGGCACGTGCTCGTGCGGCGCGGCTGGCGCAGCGGGGAGATCCTCGTCGTGCTCGTGACGGCGCACGGCATGCTGCCCGGCAAGCGCAACTTCGTGCGCGCGCTGCTGCAGCGGCACCCGGACATCACGACCATCGTGCAGAACATCAACGCCGGGCAGACGAGCCTTGTGCTCGGGCCCCACAGCGAGGTGCTCTATGGGCCGGGCTATATCCGCGAGCAGCTCGGGGACTTCACGTTCCGCATCTCGCCGCGCGCGTTTTATCAGATCAACCCCGTGCAGACGGAGGTGCTCTACCGCACGGCGCTCGACTACGCCGGGCTGACCGGCAAAGAGACCGTCGTGGACGCCTACTGCGGCACCGGCACGATCGGCATCTTCGCCAGCCGGAACGCCGCGCGCGTGATCGGCGTGGAGAACAACCGCGACGCCGTGCGCGATGCGATCAGCAACGCCAAGGCCAACCGCGCGGACAATGTCCGCTTCTACACGGCCGACGCGAGCGACTTCCTGCAGGGCATGGCCAGGGCCGGTGAACACGCCGACGTCATCATCCTCGATCCGCCGCGCGCCGGCAGCGACGAGCGCTTTCTCGCCGCCGTCGCGGCCGTCGGGCCGGAGCGGGTGGTGTACGTGTCGTGCAACCCGGAGACGCTCGCGCGCGACCTGGGCTATCTCACCCGGCACGGCTACCGCGTCACACGCATCCAGCCGGTGGACATGTTCCCCCACACGGAACATGTGGAGACGGTTGTCTTGCTTTCCAAGGGCGAAGTCGACTCGAAAAAGATTCGGGTTGAGTTCTCTTTGGAAGATATGGATATGTCCGAATTTCAGGATGGGGCAACCTATCCGCAGATCAAGGAGTATGTGTTGGAGCATACCGGGTTAAAGGTGTCCAACCTCTATATCTCACAGATTAAACGAAAATGTGGGATTGGGGTTGGTAAGAACTATAATCTGCCGAAGTCCGAGGATTCCAGACAGCCCCAGTGTCCGCCGGAAAAAGAGAAAGCAATCCGAGAAGCATTCAAATATTTTGGGATGATCTAACATCCAGCAAAATGGAGGTTTCTTATGGATAGATTGATTTCTTGTGAGTTCAACATGGATACTGCCTGTGTGGAACTGAAATTCTTTGATGGCAGTATGATTGCCATTGATACAATTGCGGTTGAAAACGAGGTCGCTGACAATATGTATCAGCGTTCCGAATTGGACTGGCTAATCTACAACAAGCCACTGGAATACGCACAGCTGGTATTCAGCGGTGATTTGGAGCAGTATGTACAAGGAACGCCAGAACATCGGTTGATGGATTAAACTGAATAAACGTGACACAGTCCACCGTTCAGATGATCGGTGGGCTGTATTTTTGGGATTTACTTATTTGAGACTTGCGGAAGGATAACACGGAAACAAACTCCTCCTGGACGGTTTTTAACTTCGCAAATACCTCCATGAGCCAGAACTGCCGCATGGACGATTGCCAGTCCCAATCCAGATCCTCCGTCTGAACGATTGTGAGCCTTATCTACACGATAGAAAGGTTCCCATAATCTCAGCAAATCATCTTCAGGAATTTGAATACCATCGTTATCTACCGAGATAATTATCCTGCCTTCTTGTTCATTTAGAGCAACATGAATCGATCCGCCTTCAGGCGTATATCGCAAAGCATTAGATGCAAGATTGGAAATTATTTTTCGGAGATTGCCTTCATCTGCATCAATATATATGTTTTCTAACTCCATGGACAGCGCAATTCTTTTTTGCTCTATAGATAGCGCCATAGGATTCCAAACGTCTTTAACAAGCTGGGACAGTTCAACAGACGCTATATTCAAAGACAATCCTGATTGCAACCGAGCTAAATCAAGTAGATTACTCACCAAATCAGCCATTCGATCGCTTTCTTCCAGAACAATTTCCAGGTATGAGTTTCTCTTTTCAGGTAAAATATCTTCCTGTGCATACTCTGCATAAGCACGAAGTATTGCCAACGGCGTCTTTAGTTCGTGCGCAGCTGATCGAGTAAACTCCCGTTCTCGGTCTAATTGCCCTTTCAGCTTATCTTGAGCTGTATTAAAGGCAATTGCTAAGGTGTTCAATTCTTGAATTGAAGTATCCGTCTGACAAACTCCTTCCGATACTTCACGACAGAGTGTTTCCACCGGCAAGGTGATTTGCTTGGAAAGTTTAGCGGATAAGAGAAGAAGGACACCCCACGTTAAAAGTGCAGTGCTTATATACAGTCCCGAATTTTGTTTCAGTGCTGCAGGCAGAACATTGCATTGTACGGCAACATAGTCCACCACGCCATCGGAGTCCGTGCTGCCCATGGAAAATCCATCCTTTGTCAGCACAGAACGTCGTTCACCGGCGATTTCTCTATCCAGAATAGCGTGTGCTTCACGGAAAGAGGCCAAGCGGCGTTCCATATTGATAGGACCATTTTTTCCGTTGCTGCTCCAGGATGGAAGCAGTACACTGCGTACATTTAGATAAGAGAAGTCCCAAGTATTACCGCTACCTTCTGTAGTTGTTTCCACCATTGTGTCTATAGTGCCGTCTGGACGGATAATTTCGATTTTTTGCACTGCGATTTCATATCCGGGACGCTCTATGCCGGTCACACGAGCGTAACTGCCGTCGCTGTTATTTCGGTATTTATCATCTTTAGGATAGACGGTATACTCCCACCCATCACGATTTGCAATAATCCAATTAGCCAGAGCGATTTGCCCCTGATCATCCAGACCGTCGTCAAAAGTAAAATACCAGCGCTGGCCTAAATCAATCCCTTCTTGGTGTCCCCAACCCCACGCCAGTTGGCTTCTCACGTACCCTGTTGCGGTACGCATAACAAATGCGATACCTCCATCCAACTCACTGACCTGTCCCAAGGATAGACTGCTGAGATTGCCCATCAGAATACTGCATGCTTGTTCGCCTAAACCGGATGCATAGTTCTTGGTGTAATATTCATAATGCTCTTCCATGCTGGTTTGAGCAGATCGTGCAGCCTGTTTTGCACTGGTTTCCATCTCGTTACAAGTGTTGCTTGTAAACATAAGCATTGTACCCAGCCACAAAAGCACAAATGTTATTGCCAGAGGCTGTAATAAATGCCAGCGCAAGTGACGGGATTTGTTTTTTTTAGAGCATTTCATAATCACACCTCCTCCAGTTTATATCCTGCTTTATAAATGGTCTTGATCTGCCTGCCTGCCGGACCCAGAGCCGAACGCAAGCTACGTATTCGTACGTCTACAGCTCGATCTTCTCCTTCAAAGTCGAATCCCCAAACTTTATCTAACAGTTGCTCACGACTAAGCACATTTCCTTGATTACGCATTAGACATAACAGCAAATCATATTCTCTGGGGGATAGCTTTATTTCCTCTTGTAAAACCATACATAAGCGACGATTAAGATCGAGAGAGATAGCGCCACATGTGAGCAATCCGACCGGATTACAACCATTTCGGCGACGAATAAGTGCTTGTGTTTTTACAAAAAGGACAGCTAAAGAAAATGGTTTTGCCATGTAGTCATCACAACCAAGTGCGTAACCTTTCAAAGTATCTTCTTCTCCACCTAAAGCGGTGAGAAATAAAATCGGCATATTGCTGTTTCTTCGAACTGCCTTGCAGACCCCAAACCCATCCAACTCAGGCATAAGAATATCCAGTAATATTGCGTCGTAGTCATTGTCCCTCAGAATATCCAATGCTTCTTCACCGTTTCGTGCTATATCACAAATCAGACCATGGGCTGAAAAATAATCGAAAATAATATTTCGAATTCGTGCCTCATCTTCTACTATTAGAACTTTTTCCATTTGCCATCCCTCCTTTCGGCATTATAGTATCAAAAAGTTATGTCGAAATGATGTTTACTTTTTATAGTTCAAATGCAACCAGCGTTTCTTTGGGCAGTTTCTCATCATCACAGCTTAGAAGATAAGATATCGCCTTGTTCGCAAAGCGGTTTGATTTTATGGTATCCCAATCGGCAAACCGGATTATTTCTGCTGTGTCGTTTTCAAAATTCAATGAAATCTCGCCCCATTCGCCGTCGCAG